>Ga0209395_1002595_pt1 | contig 23299 bp, 18 predicted proteins | sample GOMGulsemesocosm_3_FD_184635 | JGI IMG/M metagenome (GOLD analysis project Ga0209395, IMG submission 184635) | Methane-oxidizing microbial communities from mesocosms in the Gulf of Mexico - GOM9D Gulf of Mexico (SPAdes) (version 2) | ecosystem: Environmental > Aquatic > Marine > Cold seeps... | reverse complement strand
CTTAGTCAAGATATGACGAAGGCCAGCTTGTTTGAACTTGTAGCCAGAGGCTGTTTTTTTAAAGCGCTTCGCAGCACCTTTGTTAGTTTTCATTTTAGGCATGAATATTACTCCGCATTCATGTTTACGTTATTACACATAAACATTGCCATTGAAATTTAGCAACTTAGGCGAAAAACTTAACTTGTCTATTTAAGATTGAACTAAAATAAACGTTAGTTTTTACTTTCAGGCCTGAAGTTACCCGTTAAAAACAATAATGGTGAACTTATTTTAATTTTCATAGAAATAAGTTACTTGAAATACCGGTTATTGATTATTTTTTTGGTGCTAATACCATCACCATTTGTCTTCCTTCCGCTCGACGCGGGAAGAATTCTAGAACAGTTAACTCTTCTAAATCGTTTTTAACACGAGTTAAAAGTTTTAAACCAAGTTCTTGGTGAGCCATTTCACGACCACGGAAACGTAAAGTTACTTTAACTTTATCGCCACCCTCTAAAAAGCGCTTCAGGTTGCGTAGTTTTACCTGATAGTCGCCTTCATCTGTTCCAGGACGGAATTTTATTTCCTTAACCTGTATTTGTTTCTGATTTTTGCGCTGTTCTTTTTGTTCTTTAGCTTTTTCGTAGATAAACTTGCCATAATCCATTACACGGAGTACAGGAGGTTTAGCCGTAGGGCTTATCTCAACGAGATCTACACCAGCTTCATCAGCTTGATCCATTGCTTCATCTAATGTGACGATGCCACCAGGCTCTCCGTCAAATCTAATCAAACGAACTTCATTATCAGCAATACCTGTAATTAACTCATTTAAACGATGTGCTGGCTCTTTTTGCCCGCCTCGTTGTCCACCTTTAATAGCCATGTTCCTCCAAAGAACTTTGTTCCAAGTAACTGATGTTATTTTTAACTTAACAACTACTCAGATTAATAAAATTTTTATATTTGTTTTAAACGTTATTATAAGTAATTTTAACGCTAACTACGAGAGTTAACTTCTTCACTTAACTTCGAAATAAAGTCATCAACAGACATTTTGCCTAAATCTTCACCACTTCGCGTTCTAATGGCAATTTCGCCAGCTTCCATTTCTTTGTCACCAACAACTAACAAATATGGAACACGCTTTAAAGTGTGCTCGCGGATTTTAAAGCCTATCTTCTCATTTCTCAAGTCTAGTTTTACTCTAAATCCACTTTCTTTTAGTTTTTTTACAACTTTTTCACAATATTCGTCTTGTTTACCCGTAATATTCATCACAGTTGCGTGAATTGGAGATAACCACGTTGGAAATTTCCCCGTGAACTCTTCAATCAAAATTCCGATAAAACGTTCAAGTGAACCTAAAATAGCTCGATGAATCATTACTGGAATGTATCTTTCGTTGTCTTCACCAACATAAGTTGCGCCTAAACGCTCTGGTAAAGCAAAATCGAGTTGCACTGTACCACATTGCCAAGCACGACCTAAACAGTCCATTAAAGTAAATTCAATTTTAGGACCATAAAATGCTCCTTCACCCGGTAAATATTCAAATTTGATGTTGCTGTCGGTTAATGCTTGCGCAAGACCCGCTTCTGCTTTATCCCAAATTTCATCTGAACCTATGCGATTTTCTGGACGAGTAGACAATTTAACTACAACATCTTCAAAACCAAATGAACCGTATACGTCATAGACCATTTCGATACATTTTTTTACTTCAGCTTGAACCTGCGATTCCATACAGAAAATATGGGCGTCATCTTGTGTAAAACCACGAACACGCATTAAACCATGTAAAGAACCCGACGGTTCATTACGATGACAACAGCCAAACTCAGCAATACGTAAAGGTAAATCGCGGTACGATTTTAAACCTTGGTTAAATATTTGTACATGACCTGGGCAATTCATTGGTTTTATCGCGTATTCACGCTTTTCAGATTCTGTCGTAAACATACCATCAGCATATTTTTCCCAGTGACCTGATTTTTCCCAAAGACTTCTGTCCATCATCATGGGTGCTTTAACTTCGTCGTAATCATATTCGTGTAATTTTTCACGAATAAATTTTTCTAACTCAGTGTAAATCGTCCAACCATCGTTATGCCAAAACACCATTCCCGGCGCTTCTTCTTGCCAATGGAATAAATCTAATGTTTTACCAATTTTACGGTGATCACGTTTTTCAGCTTCAGCTAAACGTACTATATATGCTTTTAATTGCTTTTTGTCAGCCCATGCTGTGCCATAAATACGCTGCAACATTTTGTTGTCTGAATTACCGCGCCAGTATGCACCTGCCACTTTCATTAATTTGAACTGATGACAATGACGCATGCTAGGTACGTGCGGACCACGACACATATCAATGTATTCTTGATGATGATATAACGCAGGTGTATCAGTTTTCTCGATGTTTTCATCAAGAATTTGTAATTTGTATGTTTCACCACGTTCAGTAAACGCATCGTAAGCGTCTTGCCACGTGCCTGTTTTCTTAACAACTTCATATCCCGTACGAGCAAGTTCTGTCATACGTTTTTCAATTTTTGTTAAATCATCTTCAGTAATTGATTCTTCAAGGTCAATATCGTAATAAAAGCCATTTTCAATCGTTGGACCAATAGCCATTTTCACATCTGGGTATAACTGCTTAATAGCATGCCCTAATAAATGTGCACAAGAGTGACGAATAATTTCAAGACCTTCGCTGTCTTTATTGGTGATAAGTTGCAAAGAGGCATCTTGGGTAATTAATTCACAAGCATCAACTAGGTTTCCGTCGATACGGCCAGCAATGGTTGCTTTAGCAAGACCAGGGCCAATATCTAATGCAACATCCATTACAGATACGGCATTATCGAATGAGCGTTGTGAACCGTCAGGGAGAGTGATAACAGGCATTAATTTTCCTTTATTTCAGTGGCGGCGCACACGAAGCGTCGCTTGACTTTATTTTCAATGATTGAAACTATTTCTTTTGGGAAATATTTTAGGTCGCAAATATAGGGGAATTCCCCTGTATTTGCAACATGTAGCACGAGTTTATCTTCTAATTACCGTTATTTTTCAGCCATCATTGCAAGTGCCATAGCTTCAGCTACTTTAATACCGTCAATACCCGCTGATAATATACCACCAGCATATCCAGCACCTTCGCCTGCAGGATAAAGCCCTTCTACATTAAGACTTTGCATTGTTACTCTATCACGCGTGATTTGAATAGGTGAAGAAGTACGAGTTTCAACCGCCGTTAATGTTGCGTCATTCATGGAGAAACCTTTAATTTTACGTTCAAAAGCAGGTAATGCTTCTCGAATCGCTGCTATTGCATAATCTGGCAAAGTTTCACTTAAGTCACAATATTTTACACCCGGCTTATATGAAGGAGTAACTTCGCCGTGTTCACCACTTTTACGGCCAGCAAGAAAATCTCCAACTAACTGAACAGGAGCATCGTAGTTCTCTCCACCTAATTTAAAAGCAGTCTCTTCTAAACGACGTTGAAACTCAATACCTGACAATACATCTGAGGCATCATCCTTATTGGCAAAATCGACAGGTTCAATACCAACAACAATCGCGCTATTTGCATTACGCTCATGACGTGAGTATTGGCTCATGCCATTTGTCACTAAGCGCCCTTCTTCTGACGCTGCAGCAACTACCGTTCCACCTGGACACATACAAAAGCTATATACACTGCGACCATTTTTACAATGATGAACAAGTTTATAATCTGCTGAACCTAAAATTGGATTTCCGGCATTTTCACCAAAACGAGCATCATCAATAACTGATTGCTCGTGTTCTATACGAAAACCAATTGAAAAAGGCTTGGCTTTGACAGATACCTTATTCTTAATGAGCATCTCAAAGGTATCACGGGCGCTATGACCAATCGCCAAGGCAACATAATTTGTGTCGATACGTTCGCCACTTGATAGTGTTAAACCTTTAATACGTTTATTTCCATCCGCATCTTTTTCATCGAAATGAAACTCATCGACACGTTGCCCAAAACGAACTTCACCACCAAGTTCTATAATTTTAGCGCGCATCTGTTCTATCATGGTCACGAGTTTAAAGGTACCAATATGGGGTTTACTGACAAATAAAATTTCTTCAGGTGCTCCTGCGTCAACAAACTCATGTAGCACTTTACGGCTGTAATGCTTTTTATCTTTAACTTGGCTATAGAGTTTACCGTCAGAAAATGTACCTGCGCCACCTTCACCAAATTGTACATTTGATTCAGTATTCAGTATTTTTTTCCGCCAAAAGCCAAACGTATCTTTAGTACGTTGACGCACTTCTTGACCTCGTTCTAAAATAATGGGCTTGAATCCCATTTGGGCCAGTACTAAACCAATAAATAAACCACACGGGCCAAAGCCAATAACAACAGGACGTTGCGTTAATATCTCTGGAGCTTGAGCAACAAAGTTATAACTCATATCAGGGCTAACTTTTATTTGGTCATTTTTAGCAAATTTTTCAAGTAATTCTTCGTTAATGCTCGTATTCACATCAAGGGTATAAATTAATGTGATTTTTGCTTTTTTACGTGCGTCATATCCGCGCTTATGTACCGTAAAGTCAATGAGTTGATCTTCAGGAATTGATAATTTTTCAAGAATAGCCTTTTTAATATGGCCTTCTTCATGATCAAGCGGTAGTTGGATATTTGTTAAACGCAACATATTATGGCGGTTCCGAAAAGGGAGAAATGAAATTTTGGGCATTTTACCTGAACATACCTCTCAGTTAAATCAACAATTGAAATTATTACTGAGCTAGGTATGATCCACACAAAACATTCCACATAATCAAAATTCAAAAAGTTGAGTACCTAATGGCGTTTGTAGTCACCGACAATTGTATAAAATGCAAATACACTGATTGTGTAGCTGTATGCCCTGTTGATGCATTTTATGAAGGCCCTAATTTTTTAGTGATCAGCCCTGATGACTGTATTGATTGTGATTTATGCCCTGTTGAGTGCCCTGCTGGTGCTATTTTTCAAGAAGATGATGTGCCTGAAAATCAGAAAGAGTTTATTGAACTTAATGCTGAATTAGCAAAAGTATGGCCAAGAATAACGGAAGTAAAACCGGCACCAGATGATGCAAAAGAATGGGACGGTATACCTAATAAAATATCTCACTTAATTATTGATAATAGCTAGTCCCTTAAAACAAACACTTTTTTCATTTATTAACTATACTCGTAAAATAGAGTCAATAAGTGATTGGTGCGTTATGTGGCAATGTATTGAACAAGCAATAAAAGCTGAAACGGGTAACAGGTTCGTTATTGAGAAAAAGCGAATTATTGCAGCGAGTGACACAAATTTAGCTTATCAAGTAAGCGATTATCGGCATAATTACTTTGTTAAAGTTAAAGATAAAAACCACTTCAATCATTTTGAATCAGAAGCTTACGCCCTTGAACAAATTCGTTCACTAAAACAAGTAACCTGCCCCGAAGTTATCGCAACAGGTACCACCTTAGATAAAAGTTTTATTGTATTAAGTTATATCCCATTTTCGCAAGCTACCAGCGAAAATTGGCACCATCTTGGTGCTCAATTGGCGATGATGCATAAAAAGTCATCTCATGGACAATTTGGCTGGCAACACGACAATTATATTGGTGATACGCTACAGCCGAATAATTGGCGAAGTAATTGGAAAACATTTTTTGCTGAACAACGTGTCGCTTGGCAGTTACAATTACTCAGCGAAAAATCGATAAAACTCGGCAACATTGATCATATTACCGATATTTGTCACGATGCTTTAAACCACCACGAAGTAAAACCGTCTCTTGTTCATGGTGATTTATGGTTAGGAAACTTGGGGTTTACTGATTCATCATCAGTGATATATGACCCTGCCTGCTATTATGGTGATCGTGAAGTAGATATAGCCATGACTGAACTCTTCGGTCAATTACCTTTTGATTTTTACCAAGGTTACCAAGACGTTTTTCCGCTTGATGAAGGTTACGAACAACGTAAACTAATTTATAACTTTTATCATATTCTTAATCACGCTAACTTATTTGGTGGGATTTATATTGATCAATCAAGAGCATTATTATCGCGTATTCTGTCTTTACATTAATGGTAAAAAATAATGATTAGCCACAGTAAGTTAACTATTTTTTACAGTTTTATCGATAATTTAGTTAGCGCTTTGCACAAAAATGAACATACTTTAATTATTCGTTAATCAAAGTATCTAGGAGATTATATGTCTCAAGAATCAACTTTGCAGAAAATCAAAAACATGCGTATCAGTTGCCCTCATTGTGGTCATCATTTACATTTGAGCTTAGATACTTCCGGCGGCGATCAAGACTACTACGAGGAATGTCCTTCTTGTTGTAAAGACATTCACCTCAATATGCACATTGACGAATATCATCAAAAAATTCAACTTGCTATTGATAGTGATGACGAACAAGTATTTTAACTATAATGACTCGCAAGCATTCATACTTTTTTCTTTGTTATAAAGTTTAAATTCGTAAGAGAAAGTATTGCACAACTGTTTTAAACCTATATCATTCTTATATTGACCATTTTTATTCTTAAAATGATGATTTTATAAGTACCTTTCCCCCAATGAATATTAGCAATCTTAGAAAAAACACCAAAAGCTTAATGAAACTGGCTTACCCTATTTTGATCGCCCAACTTGTTCAAAACTTAATGGGTTTTGCTGACACCGTAATGGCTGGTCGAGTAAGTGCTACTGACATGGCAGCTGTCGCAGTTGCTAGTAGTGTTTGGCTACCATTAATATTAACCATTTATGGCTTAGTGATGGCACTTGCCGCGATAGTATCGCAACTTGCGGGAGCAAAAAATTTCCATGCTGTTGCCAAAGCGACCTATCAAACCGCATGGATAGCATTAACGTTGGGTATTCTGCTAATCGCTTTATATTACATCATCACCCCTTTAGTCATAGAAACAATCCCTTTAGACGCACATCTAAAGCAATTATTATTCGATTACTTAGGTTACATCGTTTGGGGTGGTCCAGGTTTTTGCTTATATCTAGTATTAAGAAACTACTCTGAAGGATTGTCACATACCAAACCGACGATGATTATCAGCATCATCGGTTTGTTAATTAATATTCCAGCAAACTATATATTCATCTATGGTGAATTTGGCATGCCAGCACTCGGCGGCGCAGGTTGTGGTATTGCTACGGCGATAGTTTATTGGGTTATGTTCATTTCAATGTTCATTTATTGCTATGTATCAAAAAAATTAAAACATGCCCCATTATTCGAACGTTTTTACTGGCCTAATTGGCAAGGCATAAAAGAGGTTCTTGCTATCGGTTTTCCTATATCAATGTCATTACTTTTTGAAGTAAGTTTATTTGCTGCTGTCGCGATTATTCTAGTGCCCTTTGGGGCTGAAGTAGTGGCGAGTCATCAAATAGCGATTAACTTTTCAGGTTTAGTTTTTATGGTGCCATTAAGTTTAGCAATGGCAGTGACCATTCAAGTAGGATTTGCAGTTGGCAATGATGACTTAACTAAAGCAAAAGAAATATGTCATTACTCACTGATATTGTCATTATTGATAGCAGTTGGTACGGCGCTATTTACAGTTGTCTTTAGATATGAAATTGCAGAGATGTATACTATTGATACGAAAGTTGTTGAATTAGCCGCGAGTTTGATGTTTTTGGCTTCTTTATTTCAGTTTTCTGATGCAATACAAGTTATCTCTGCTGGTGCGTTACGAGGATATAAAGATACTAAATCAATTTTATATATAACCTTTTTCTCATATTGGATAATTGGTTTAAGCTTCGGCCTAGTTTTAGGTTTAACCGACTGGATAGTTGAACCCATTGGTCCATATGGTTTCTGGATAGGTTTTATATTAGGCTTAACCGCAGCAGCAGTTTTATTAGCATGGCGATTGAATATCATTCAAAAAAGAATCGAACTGGTGCATTAATAAGCAAACAGTCAATATTTAAATTGAAAAGAACAAAACAGCTTGCAACTAAGATTTCATATCGCTAACATAGCGCTCGTTAGTTAATATTACTAACAAGCGCTCGCTTAGCTCAGTTGGTTAGAGTACTTGCATGACATGCAAGGTGTCACAGGTTCGAGTCCCGTAGCGAGCACCATATTTTAGAAAAAGGGATAACAGAAATGTTATCCCTTTTTTATTTCATGAACAAAGTGTTACGTGAAATTCTCTTGTTATTACTTAAATGAATACTTCAAAATCAACTCGGTAAATCTTAAGAAATCCCCTCATAGAAACTCCAATTTACTACGAACGTTTTTATTGGCCATTAATTCTTTTTAAAAAACTAACTATTCATATAACCCAATTATTCTATAACGTGCAAAATATCTTTAGCGCCCCAATTCTTAGGTATAGTTTTGAAAGTTCAAATTTTCCGAAAGCCTTATTTTCTTCACGAGTAATGACTGCAACTCTCCCCCCACTCATTAATAATATCGACATATGTTTGGAATGGTGTCTCGTTCGGAGTAAGAAAAATTTGGTCTACTACAACTTTTACACACTCAACCTTAACACAGCGGTCGTTCACATAATTGTATTGGCATGACTTCAAAGTACCAAAAGCAGTTATTCAGCCATAAGGCTTTTATTGGAGCTTTACCACATTGAAGACCAAACGTCCTATTAGGAGTAATCTGCATTACCCTTCTCCCCTCCAAATAATATCAATATCTCATATTCTGGTTTAAAGGTTTCTAGAGCAATGCACATGCTAATCAATTCTTACTTTGCAAAATCAGCTAAGCAAAACGCAAATAATCTGAGGATAACTTCTCTAACAACTTGATCTTTATGTGTAATAAAAATGGTGTGTAATATGCATTTAAGTTAATTGAATGAAGTAAATCAGAATTAATTGTAAACACTCTCAACTGCATATGAGGAATTAAAATGAATAAATTAAAGCTGTTCATGCTTCCGTTAACATTACCATTACTGATGAATTGTGGCGGCGGTGGAGGCGAAAGTACTAGTGGTGAAATTGTCCCCCCCATAGAAGTTACGACTGAGGGGACAGCTAACAAAACTACATTATTAAAAGACAATCCAATCTCTGAAGTAACATCAGTAAAAGTATTCGACAATTATTCAATAGATATTGATATGACAGAAGTAAATATGCAGGGCGAGTACCTTTTTTTAAAAATTATCGACAAAGATAAAAAAGCACTTTTTTTAGGACAAGTTGTTCATCATGACAACATTAATATACCCCTCACTATTGTAGCTGATTCGTTTCCTCTGCTAGTTGAGTTGTATTCTGAATCAAAAGAAGATAAAACAATGAGTTACGAGGTTTATTATGATTAATTTATTAATAAGGTATCTATTCGTTTTTACCAGTTTAGTCAGTATTCCCTTATTTTCTGTTGCGGCCAATGCCGAAGAAGAAAGCACAAAATTAAAGCATGCTATTTCCCAAGGTAGTGGTGATATTAATTTGTTATTAGCACAAGGGAATAAAGCAATTAGCCCTGCTGTTTTAGAGGCTCTACGGCTTCAAAATAATGGCTTGTTAATGCTCGGTGTTGATATTAATGAAGCATCATCAGGAAGCGAAAAAGCCACTAGTCAAGGGGTAGCCGTTGAACATCTAACCCTTACCGTTATCACAGACCAAGATACTTATATATTTACTGATTTTTCAACAAAAACAAAATGTTCTTTAGCAAAGATTAATAGTGAGAATCGTCAATTTTACTACACATTACTCGGGCGTACTGGCTCTAACAGCATCACCGGCAGTAACTTAGACGGCACGTCTTTTGATGATACTCTGAAGATACCGGTAAATATTGATTTATCGACCGCTCTTTCAATTCACCTAGACATTCAATTGCTGGAAACAAATGAAGATTTAGGCGATCCAGAAGAATTCTACGATTATAGTGCTGGCTTTGAAGATTTAGCTTTGTTAACTTCCTCGGACGTTGACTTCCTTGATACACAAGCGGCAGGAAGAGAAGACGCGCCATTAGTGGTACTCTCTGATAACCCCACATCAGTTGCTAGTACCGTATATTACCCATCTTCTACATCATACTATTTAGTCGGTTATGAAGATCAGTACCCTCAGTTAGGAGATTACGACTTTAATGATTTAGTTGTCGCATACCGCGTAAATTTTGGTTTAAATGAAGAATTTGAGGTGATAACTATTAGTGCAGAGGGATACCTTATCGCTCGGGGAGGAAGTTATGACCATAGTTGGCACCTTAGAATCGCATTGCCTGAAGGATCGCAAGCAGACGGTAGCTATCAGCTTTATATCCCACCGGGGGGATCATCAGGCAGTGAGCTAATTCAATATATTGATACCAGTTCTGGTTTAGATATTACCTTGTTTAACAATACGACATCATTATTTTACGATCCAGCCTCATCATTTACTAACACTATTTGGGACAGCGAACATATATTAGGGCACAAGTTTTCTTTCGAAATAACATTAAGTAATCCCGTTGCTTTGGAAGATATGGCTCAAGCCCCTTTTGATCCTTACTTGTATGTACATAACACTAATTTAGAAATACACCTAGAAGGTAAGTCGCCAGTTATGCCTGATTCAGATAACATAAGTAAAGGTTTAACTTCATTTAGTGATGAAAATGGATACCCATTCGCTTTAGTATTTCCTGAAGATTGGCAATACCCTAATGAATATGTCGATATTGGTGAAGCTTACCCAAAATTAATTGAATATATTCAATCAAATCGTCAAATCCAAGTTGATTGGTATAAAAATGGTGTTCCTTCGGGTATTACCAAACATAAGAAAGCAGATTGGGCATGGTAATTTGAACGAAAATACAACAAATGGCTCTATTAGCTTTAACCTTAACTGTTGATAACTTAGTTTTTAGTCACCTCAATGAAAAAATGAGCTTGCAGCGGTCATAGCTATTGTTCATGTTCTATAACTGTCTTTTTTAATAATTAAGATAATCTCAGAACTGATTTTGTGAACATCCGATATGCCAATGATTTTCAATTCAGCTTTCGACTTGCTTAGGTCAACTAACAGGCATTACAGTTGACCTAGATAAACATTAATAAATTCAAAATATTCCTTCTGTTTAGCGCACTTTTTTGAAGTTAGCTTTAGCTGAGGGAAAAGTTAACCGAGTCCATTGTTCTAAGATCACTAGCTGCCACTGAGCTGATAAAATCTATTAGATAGCATTACTTAAAGTTAGGTGTCATAACGATAAGTAAGCGAACATAAATATTTTAAAGGATATTCAAGCTTTTTTTGGTTTCGCCAGTGATAGTTATATTTTGAATTAAATAGAGCTTAATAAAGATTCTAATCGATTTTTTAGTGGTCTAAATAGAAACTCCGCAAGCATTACTCCATAAAGAACGGATAAAAAGGAAACCATTACCTCAGAAACCATGTTATTTCCAGCTTGAGCATCCATTGAATAATACCCCGCTTCTACTATTTCAGTTAAACACCAAAAAAATCCGGCAGAATATGAATAAACTATCAACCTACGTAAAACAGGCAATAGTTGCTGAGTATCTTTTGCATCATTTGGCTCTTTGAGTAGCCATTTTAATACAGAGAAAGCACGAAAGGTCTTTTCAAACCCATTAGCTAATAGTGAAAGCGATATAACCGTCAATGCAACAAAAGAAAAAAGCCAGCCATTAACAAATACTGATATATCATCCCATTCCCAAGCGACTATAGTTATTAACAACGAAACTAGAATAAACCCGCCAATTATGCCCCCAATATTTAATACTCCATTCCCTATTTCATTCTTATATTCATCTAAAAGCTCTGAAGGTGAAATGTTTAATGCTGAAGCTAGTGCCATTTGAGTTTCAGGGGAACAGTTACCATATTTTTCTATTCGTTGAATTGTTCTTTGACTAATCGAAGATATTTCAGCAAGTTGCTCCTGAGACCAGCCATTTTCTGCTCTTAAGTTTTTTAATCGATTTGTAGATATTTTCATAATAAATTAACCTGAAAAGTAAAAGTCTATTTAATACAATATTTTTAGACGACAACGCCACGTCACATATACGACACACTACGACAATGCATATTTTATTGGTAGTTATATTGCTATTAGGTGGTTTATAGCTATTAATATACCTGTTTGTATCTCATACATTGGTGCTTTTCAATAAATATGTCCCCATCGAAAATCATACCTACTAACTGGAAAAATTAGCTTTACAAATCCGAGAGTAATGTAAGCTACTAAGCTAACTACGGAACTTTGATTTTAATTGACTTTGACTTTCACAATGCGGACAAAAGAGACCAAGTCTATTAGCCGAAGTTATTCAAAATTAGTGCAATGCGGTACTATAAGCAGACATAAATATTTAAACGGCTCTCTCTTCCCACAAAGCGAAACTCACGAATAATTAACAACAAAGTTACGCAATTGGTCTTTTAATTCCAATGAAGATACTTATGAGTATTCACCAGAGCTTGTAATTAGCACAAATAAACTCGCAAAAGTCAGTAGGTTTTCAAAAATTGGTATAAAATATAAATATTGAATTATAAAAGATGTAAATAATAAGGACTTTTGTAAATGATCGAATTAGACAATAAAAAAATGGCACACGTCATGTCGAGTTTTCAAATTCCAGTGAAACCAGAAATATTGACAGAAATTCAAGAAATAATGAAGGAAAATGAACCGAACATTGAAAAAATAGCTTACATTATTTCAAGTGATGTCGGACTATCTGCGGCGATTTTAAAAATAATTAACTCTCCTTTTTATGGTATGCACCGAAAAATATCTGAAATAAAGCAAGCGGTAATGATGCTTGGTTTAAAAACTGTAAGTGGGTTAGTAATGGCGCTTCTTTTAAAAAAATCAATACAAGGTGACGCCTGTATCTCTATAGAGCGTTATTGGGATGACGCTATTGATGTAGCAAATGCTATAACTTATTTAGGCAATCAGGTAAAAAATGAAATACCAATAGATATGCTATATAGTGTTGGTCTATTTCATGATTGTGGAATTCCTTTACTTGCCCTTAAGTACGAAGATTATAACGATATACTTACTCAAGCAGCACAAAACAATACCAATTCTATCAAAATGGAAGAAGAACAATACCGAACTAATCACGCCATTTTAGGTTATTATGTTGCTTCTTCTTGGCACTTACCTAAAGAGTTGTGTCAACTCATTTTACACCATCATGATCTAGACATTTTAAAACAAAATATTAATCCTAAATTACAACTAATCTATGCCTTATTGATGATAGCAAATAATATTGTATCTAAAGTAAGACGTTTCACTGAAATACCAGACTGGCTTACAATTAAAGACGATGTTCTTGAATTGATTGGCTTATCACATGAAGATTATGATGATTTAGAGAACGAATTTTTCGAATTATTTTAGTTCCTTTGGCCATATATTAAGGAATGATTAACAATAGATGCGTTCATATTTTAAGAGAGCCCTTCACTTAAGCCATCATTAGCACTGAATACTTCTAGAATAGTTCTACATCATCTGATAACTCCTTGATATCATTGGCCGTATCTTTACTAATGCGAGTTTGATCAACGACTTCAATACTAATTACATCACTAAGTGATTTTTGCTGATCTACCAGCTTTTCTAATACACTAGTGATCATACTAAAGATTTCTAAATTATTTTCACTGGTATCTATCACTTCGTAAGAAGAAGCTATAGTTTGATCTATTATACTCATGATGGACTTTTCTTGGTCCTCTTCCAGTCCCATCGATGGTATCACATGATCTAATTGTGAAAGCATACGTTTAAGTAAACTAATAAGCGTTTCTTGGCTATTATCAATATTTCCCTTTAAACTTGCTAGATTATTCTTAACTATACCCAAAGCTTTTGATAATTGTTTCGTTTGTGATGAAATCCCTAACTCAGCTTCCATACTTTTTACTTTTGCATCCATTGCCCCGAGCATAAATGGAAAGAAATCTTTATATCGTCCATAAGTGTCTAAATCATGTAATGGCATATTTTTGATAAATAAAGCAACATGGGAGAAATTTATTTGTGTGCGACAACCGAAATCAATATACCGCCCCCCTTTGTCAAAAATATTGGATATAACTTCCTTTTCCAATGCTGAACATATACTCCCACTTCCTGAATAAAAAATTCTTTTATCTCGTATTATAAACATCAAACTACAATCTAAATCCAGGCTACGGCTGACGTTAAAAAAGCAGCTAGCAAGACTATCAAAATCTTTGATTCCATAACTGATTTCAATAAAATTTATGCACATCCCTAACTCGCTTGAATCCTTCATAGCTGAAAATGCAGTATTAGTTGCCTGTTCGATTTTAATTGTTTTAATATTACTTTGCTTTATGAGAGAAATTAATGAATCTAATTTTGCATTTAACTCCCCAGTTTCAAAAGGTTTGACTAAGAAGTCTGCAGCTCCTGATTCATACCCAAGCATTCTAGACCTGATATTACTTAAACTAGACAAAAATATAACGGGTATATTTTCAGTTGACTCATGAGATTTCAATTGTTCACAAACTTCATAACCATTCATACCAGGCATTTCAACGTCAAGTAGGATAATATCTGGCAATTCATTTATTGCTGTATCAATTCCATCTTTTCCTGAGCTTGCTGAAATAACTTCAAAGCGATACAGTAATTCCTTTTTGATAATTTTATGCATAAATGCATCATCATCAATGGTTAAAACTTTCCATAATCTTGCCACTGTCCATCCCTTTATGAAAATACTATAGTTAAATTTTCTTAATTATAGCTTGCATTTACACTTCTGCATCAGGAGTGATAATAAATACAAAAACAACCTTAAACTCTATAAAAGTAGTCAAAACTTCATCAAAGCCTAATATCCATAATGTGACATTCAATAGGCGGCATATCTTATTTGTTATGACTGCTATCAAGTCAACTTCCAAAGTTAAAATGTGTTACAACTGTTTTCCGCTTAGCCACTTAATTGTCAGTTTTGGTTTTACTCTTTTTCAAATTTTTCAGGTTAAATACTGATTAATTCATATTTCGTTTTTCCCGTGACTCAATAACTCTCGCCCATTGTAAGTATCTTGATATTCCATTTCATCGGTCAAAGCTATGTTCGACCCACGGTGTTTTAAAATAGAGTAATTATGAACAACGACAAGCATCTCCTTTAATAAACGAAAGTAGTCATGATATTTAAGTGGAACTTCAACAAATAAATGTTGGTGTTGACGGTTATCTATTATTACTTCTCTGATCTTTACTCCACTAGGTTTCTTAACTTAATTAACTGGGTTTTTAAGTTCGATACCTAAGTCTATATCTGCAAACGTATAAAGACGCTGTAGGAGTTCCATTTCTTTGCAAGGTGTCATAGGCTCGAGTCCCGTAGCGGCACCATATTTTAGCAAGATGCCTTAAGTAGCCGTTTTGCGTTGAGTGTAAAAAATATTTGAAGGAATCCTTACCCTCGACTTATTAAGCTGAATATCTAGAAATCAAATCGTAAGCTTTAAAACGACTCCCCCTCAAAAGAATTATTATCGTTAAATATTACAACTGCTAATTAACATTAAGCCCTTTAGTATTACAAAAGATGTCTTGGGATGAAATTAAACAGACTTAAACAATGTCTATTGCATTAATCATGAGATTAATGTTTAGTTAACCTGCAATGTCGATTAAATATAATCTGGATATAATATTAGTAACCTTGAAATTTACGGAGTAAAAGATGTCTGAACAAACATATGTGCCACCAAAAATTTGGCAATGGAATACTGAAAGTGGTGGTAAGTTTGCCAGCATTAATCGCCCTACAGCTGGCCCTACTCACCAAGCAGAATTACCAACGGGTAAACACCCTTTACAACTCTATTCCTTAGCCACACCAAATGGCGTTAAAGTAACCATTTTATTAGAAGAATTATTGGCTTTAGGAATAAAAGGTGCTGAGTACGATGCATATTTAATCAATATTATGGAAGGTGAACAATTCAGTTCAGGGTTTGTAGAAGTAAATCCCAACTCTAAAATTCCAGCTTTAGTCGATAATGGCAACGAAAGTAAGTTACCCATTTTCGAATCGGGCGCGATAATGATGTACTTAGCTGAGAAGTTTGATGCTTTAATACCTAAAGAACCGATCCTGAAAGCACAATGTTTGTCATGGATATTTTGGCAAGTGGGAAGTGGCCCTTATTTAGGTGGCGGTTTTGGACATTTTTACGCATATGCACCAGAAAAATTTGAATACCCGATAGAACGATTCACCATGGAGGTTAAGCGACAACTTGATGTTCTAGATCGCCATTTAGCCAATAATAAATATATGTGCGGCGACCAATACACAATAGCGGATATAGCTATCTGGCCATGGTATGGGGCATTAGTAGAAAATAAAGTATACGAAGCAGCAGAGTTTTTACAAACACAGTCATATAAAAACTTATTACGCTGGACTGAAGAAGTTGGCCAACGAACCGCAGTAAAGCGTGGAGTAATGGTCAATCGTTCATGGGGCGAATTAGATGAACAGTTACATGAACGTCATGACGCGAGTGATTTTGAATTAAAAACTCAGAACAAATTAGTCGATGAAAAAGTAACACTTTAATCAAATAGTGAAAATATATGTTCGCTCTGCAACTCTCTGAACCTAGTGGCACTATTAACATAGTGCCATTAGGTTAAAGTTTGACCTTTTCGTACTCATTATTTATAATTTAATCGTTATAAAATTCATTGATAACTAGCTGAAGGGATATAAGAAGAGATAATGAAAAAATATTTACTGTTAACTCTACTCTTAACTTTTCATAGCTTAGCTAACGAAGGCCCTTCAAAAGAATATGCCGTCGGATGGGAGTTATGGTATCCCTATCAGTATCATAATAACCAACAAAAACTTGTTGGTTTAGATTTTGATATTTTCAATGCCATTATTAAAGAATCTAATCTTAATGTAAAATTCACAGAAATCCCTTGGAAAAGACACTTACAATATATAAAAACAGGTAAGATGGATATGGCTATGGGTTCATCACACTCACCTGAGCGTGAAGAAACAGCGTATTTTTCTTTACCTTATAGACTTGAAAAAGTTAACCTTTTTGTAAAAAAAGGAACGGCTGATAAAATCAAATTAAAAACATTAAGTAACCTTTCAAACTCTGAATATATGATTGGTGTTGAGGGAGGGTATTTTTATGGTGAAGAATATAAACAGCTGATTACAACAAAGGAATTTTATACCCACATAAACGACGTTATAGACTTAGAACAAAATGTAACACTATTATTGAAAGGTCATATAGATGGCTTTTTAGTAGACCCTGTAACGATGAAAGCATTCACTGAAAAATATTCGTTACAAGGTGAGTTTGAAGTACATCCTTTAAAAATATATCAAGATAATATCCACATTATGTTAAGCCGAAAATCATGTCCCCCTGAAACCCTTAATATTATTAATAAAGCGATTAACAAATTGAACAACAATGGTGTGATTGCTAGAATAATTAATCGTTGGACAGCAACTCACAAATAGCTTTAATTTATTTTTAGCAACATTTTGCTAACACTGAGCCTGAAATCGAAATTTAGGCAATAATCTTCCATAAATTTAGCACCTTACATAACAACACCTCAAATTCATATAAATAAGTCATACTACATAAATCGTTGTAAACCTCTGAAATATCATTTAAAACTATTGAAAGTAAATATGTGAATAATTCAAACCTACAATTTGATTACTCCTACTTTACTGCTATTATTTAAAGAAGTTCTTCTTAAGTTTGGTAAATGCAAATCAAGCCTCATGAAACTTATCGACAATGGCTCCATGGATACATCTTTTGTTATTCGCTTGCTGATAAATAAAGGAAATAAGGAATAAAATGCCAATCAACGTAGTTTATCTAGATGATGAAGAAGTACTATGTCAGATGTTCAAAGAGTATTTACAGTCAGATGAAATTAACCTGACTGTTTTTACTGATGAAGAACCTGCAATAGCGTTCTGCAATAATACAAATCCAGATTTGATTTTTATTGACTACCGGTTAAAAAAATCAAATGGTATTGATGTAGCTAAAATAATAACGTCGCCATCAAAGAAAATACTTATTACTGGCGAGCTCGATGTATCTTTGGACATGTGCTTTGACCATAAGATTGAAAAGCCTTACAGGTTATCAGCTATCAAAGAGTTTATTCTTGAAGCAGTAGTTACAAAATAAAATCAGTCGTTACAATTAGCTTATTAATAAAAAGAACGGACTATCAGATAGTCAAACATCCCATGACTAGCCACTGAATATCATAAACAAGCTGTCATTAAAGATAAGCACTTCTTGTGCTCATCTATTTAATACGACTATCCATTAAGTATGAGTAACACTCAATATGAATGATTTTTACCCTGAAATAGAGCCATTCAAACACTTTTTATTTGAAGTCTCTGATGAACATAGACTTTATGTAGAGCAATGCGGAAACCCACTCGGTGAACCTGTTGTATTTCTTCATGGTGGTCCGGGGTTAGGCTGTTCTATTCATGACCGTCGATTTTTTGATCCAGAAAAATATCATATTATTTTGTTTGATCAAAGAGGTTGTGGTCGCTCTTTACCGCATGGTCATTTAGATAATAATGAAACAAATTTATTAGTTGAAGATCTCGAAAAAATTCGCAAGATATTAAAAATAAATAAATGGCATATATTTGGAGGTTCTTGGGGTTCGGTACTCTCTCTAATTTATGCTCAAGCTCATCCTGAAACTATTAAAAGTTTAGTATTACGAGGTATATTTTTAGCGCGAGACCAAGATATTAAGTGGACATATTCAGCTGGTGGTAGCACAAAGATTTTTGCAGACCATTGGCAAGAATTTCTTGATACTACCGACTTTAACGAAGAAAAAATAACAACTAGAGCTATCTACGATGTTTTGATGGGCGTTGATAAAAAAACAGCCATGACAATGGCGAAAGCTTGGAGTAAATGGGAAATTAGCTGTTGTACTTTATTACCAAATGAGAAATTCCTTGAAGAATGTACTATAGATGAAAGTTGCTGGACTTTAGCTCGGCATGCATTTCATTACATGGTAAATAACTGCTTTTTATCAGAAAATCAGATAATTAACCATTGTGATAAAATAGCTCATATTCCAACAATTATTGTTCATGGCCGTTACGACATTGTCTGTCCATTTGAAAATGCGTGGCTATTGCATCAACAATTGCCTAGCTCTCAATTAATGCTAAGTAGTTCAGCAGGCCATGCATCAATTGAACCTGAAACAAGACACCTGTTAATCACTGCAACTAAAGATATGTTACATATTAAAAATTAGGAGAAAATAGGAACGAAATATTCTGATAATATTTCGTTCCATGGCAACACCTTTTACATTTGTTACTGTAAAATTTCTCTTTGCAATAATGCAACCATATTTCCTGTTTTAGCTGACCAAACACCTTGCGCTAAATCTGGGGTAAGTACCTGTACAACAAGCCACCCCTCCTTACCTTCTTGATTAAATATATTTGCCAAATCCGGCAGCTTTTGCTTTTTGATACCAGTAAGAAAACCTTCTTTATTTTCAATTTCTAACGTTTTATATTCATATTGTTTCATTTTCTTTAATTCCTTGTATTCAAGATCTAAGGTATCTATGTCTAATGCTGATGCTAAAGCCTTTCTAGACTGCAACGATGCAGAGGCCTCATTCTCAATTCGCTGTATAGTTCTGAGATTAAGACCCGAAGCAATGGCTAACTCATCTTGAGACCACGACTTTTTGTTTCTTAATTCTAAGATCAATTCTGCATTAATTTTCATAAATACCTTTTACTCGTTTGTTTAGAGACAATTGAATTCTCCATTATTTACATGGAATAGTTTACGAAAGTATTACGGTGTTATTACGTATAACTTACGACAGTTATACGACAATAGGCTAAACAATCACAATTTAATAGCTATTATTGATGAAATTTAATTTCGATTACCTACTCTAGGTTAAAGTTCGAAATGATAATTATAAAAGCCTGTAAACTATAGTTCCGAAGGCTTTGGAAGTATCAATAAATAAAAGGTCCATATCTGTAAGTAATTAACAGTGTTACCCTGAAAAATTACTCCTACGGTGCAAAGCAATTGGACTAACTCTTACCCACTTAAACAAATACATAATTATTATTTTTGTTATGCCACTCGTTATTGCAAGAACCATTAACGGCCAACCGTTATCAATTCCCATAGCTAATGCAAAAGCGATAGTAGAAATATCCATTAAAAAAATAAATTGACTCATTTTCAAATCAACTGCGCCTGTTGCTCCCGACTTTAAAATGAGCCTGATTTGATGAGAATAACCTTGTATGATGAGTAACGATATCGCGAGAATGATTATTGTCGACACATTCCTCCCTTCATCAACAAAAGTATCTCCATAAATTAGGCCAACCAAACCAACGGCTAAAGAAAATACAACGAGTGACAAACTAATCAGAGAAGATTTAGTTCGCCTATCTAACCATATTTCATAAAGAATAATGCCAACTAAAGCAGCAGCAATAAATCGAGGCCATACAATATAATGGTTAAAAGGTTCAATCGAGTATCCATAAATAAAAAAAGACAGATATGCTAAGTAACTGACATTAAACTGATTAATAGAAAGGAGTTCTGTAGCACCGCCTTTTGTACTTTCTACTTTCCGATGCCAAATTTTTCTTACTTGTGATAAAACACCATATAAACTTACAAATATAAAAAACGTATTTATACTGCCAAACAAATCATAATTGCTCATAAATTTCCTTCGTAATAAAAGAAACCATTAAAACACATATTGTCGACAATTAAAGGTAATTTTAAAGGATACCTCTAATGCTTATAAAAAAAGTCTATATTTGTCGACAATGTTTACCACCTAAAATTTCACAAAACTATTATATATACGTTAAAACCTCCACATGTAACTCAGTTTTAGAATGATATCTTGATACTCTTTGTTAAATTTATGACGTTCATTTATTTCATTGCCCTTAAGATAATTTTGATTTATTACAACATTAAATGTATTAAACGGTGTACGTTGCCAAACCAATCTTGAATAAACGCTTATTTGGTCAGAAACATTGTTGTGTTGAATCCAATTGTTCCAAAACAGCTTAGGCGAAAAAGCAATGTCAACTTTTAATGATGCCGTTTTCACTGTAAAGTTTTGATGGGAAAAGGAAATTTTTCTTTCATTAACTTGAGCTGATACTTTGATAAACCGATTAATGTTTGTCGTTACATCTATTGCTTTGTAGTCCATATTTCCCTGAAAATAATCGCCTTTATGCCACTCTAACCCATAAGAAAAAGACTTTGAACGGTCTGAAGAAGTCGATAATTGCCATTGAATGTTGTCGTACTTTCCCGTTGGAACCTGTAACTCATCAACCAAACTGAACGTTTCTTTTATATGCTCAAATGTATATTGATACGTCAACCTGAAGTATTGTTGTGTGGTAGTGGTTAAATCCAAAAGATCAAAAGCATAATACTTAGACGACACACTCCCTCCTCGCTCTTTTACGTAATCAAAATATACATTGTGATATAATTTATCGATCCATTTAGCTTCTAATTGGCTGGTGTTGCTTATCCAACCGTCTACTTTTTCAATATTATTTCTATTAATAAAGCCAAGCGCAGGATCAAATAAAGCATCTATGTTGGTATAAGCTAATTTTGCATTTATATGTTCATTTGGTAGATAAATGCCAACACTGAAAGCATCTCCTCTAATATCTTGATTAGCTTCTTCATTGATACTTTGTTGGTACCAACCTTTAATTTCAAAGACATCGCCATCAAGAAATGATTTATTTCGGTATTGTGAATCAATCCCCACGAGTGAGCTGAAATTTTCATTGTCAGGATTTCCATGAGTCGAAATTAATCCCACGGTGTATTCTTCACTTAGTTGTGTGGTGATTCGGGCAACCGCTAATGTATTCGTTTCACTTTCTGAATCACTCTCTGAATGAGGAACCTGCGTTGAAGTATTAAGATCTTGATTAACGACTAAGGCACCGAAACGAGTATTATTTATTTGCCCGGTAATTTTCGACCCCACATTAATATCCAGTGGTACTCCTGATCCTGATAGTCCCATATTTCTAGAGAAAAATGGTCGTGCATTCGTTCCTATATCACCGAATTCAAAAATATCAGCACCTTGTAAAAAGAAATCACGTTTTTCAGGAGTAAATAATGAAAATCGGGTCAAATTTACTTGTTGCTGATCTACTTCTGTCGCAGAAAAATCGGTATTAAACGTTAATGAGGTTGATATAGCGGGTGTTGGTTTATATACAATATCAAGAGATGGCTCTGCTGAGTTTGAGGTCTCTATTGCTGGAGATCGTTGCTGGGAAAAACTCGTTGATAACTTAATGTCTATTCCAGCACCTTGACTTATGTTTTTAATGGATGAGACAAGCCCTGCATGTTCTGGTGCCCAAGGTGATGCTGTATTTCCATGAGAAGCCCAATAATATATTTGCTCTGGCTGTTTTACCTCTCTTAAAAAATTAATCCCCCATTGTTCTTTAGAGGTATCAAAAGAAAGTGTTTTAAACGGAATAGACATTTCGACGGTCCAATAAGTACTAAAGACTTTACTTTTTACCTGCCAAATTCCATCCCAATTCCCCATATAATTACGATTATTAGCGATCAAGCCTTCTTCTTTGAAACCATTGGCATTGCTTGCGAAATAATAGCCATTTGTTTTATCGTTGAAAGGATCTAATACAATAGCGAACAAATCGTCTTGCCATATTTCTTGACCTTTTGACATCACATTTCGACTAATATTTGCCATGTCGTCATCAAATAATTTAGCTTTGATATAAAGATTGTCTTGATCGTAAGCGATTTTTATTTCGCTTTTAAGCTCAGTTTCTTGATATTCATTAGGAAATATTTGATGCAAACTTCCAACTTCATTTATTTTTATCCAAACATCTGAAGGTAAAGAACCATCACTTAAAGGTGGTGTATTTACTCGAGTAATTTCTAATGTCGAAGTTTTATTTTTTAAGATAAAAGATGGAAAATTTGTCGCAGAAAGATTAAAAGAGCTCATAATAATAATGACCACTAAACATCGAGTTAAAGTGGATAAATTATTTTTATTATAAGTTTGATTAACTTGA
>Ga0209395_1002593_pt1 | contig 23320 bp, 18 predicted proteins | sample GOMGulsemesocosm_3_FD_184635 | JGI IMG/M metagenome (GOLD analysis project Ga0209395, IMG submission 184635) | Methane-oxidizing microbial communities from mesocosms in the Gulf of Mexico - GOM9D Gulf of Mexico (SPAdes) (version 2) | ecosystem: Environmental > Aquatic > Marine > Cold seeps... | reverse complement strand
GTTCAGCACCAATTCTAAACCGATAATCAATATTTTAACATGTTTTAAATTATTAGCGTTCATTGATAATCACACGTATTATATATTTGTAAACCATGTGTATTACAGAACTAAAAAGTAAAAGTGAACTTTCTCAGTTTACAGAAGGGTATTGGATGCTTACAGCAAACACATGGGGAGAATACACACTTATTCCAGATGGGACATTTAATGTTATTATTACCACTGCTCTCTTTAGAATTCAGAACAAACAGTACAAGGCAGGTGTTTACCTTTGTCCTCAATTAACATGTCCAATAACTATAAAAACGACTGGGAAATTATTTGGTGTTCGACTGAAATCCTTTTCCTTTCAAAATGTGCTAAAAACTAATGGGTTAAAAGAAATAATTACTAATGGTGTAATTGAGTTAAATAGCCTTAATAATCACTCTAATAATGATTTAAAGGTGATTAAGGAATCGAATGATTTAAACGACTGTTTGGATGAATTAGAGGGGTTTAATTATGAAATCCTGAGAAAGGAATACAGCTTAAATACTGATTTACGTGAGAAAGTTAATTTTATTTTAGATAAAAGAGGAGCGGTTTCAGTTCAAGACTTGAGTACTGAATTTGGTGTGTCTAGACAGGGTTTGCATAAATCATTTAAAAAGAAACTAGGCATAAGTCCCAAAGCATTATGTGATACGTGGCGATTAAATAATTACTTAAACTTAATTACAGGTGAAAACAACTTGACAACTTGTGCTATTGATGCAGGATTCTACGACCAAGCGCATAGTATTAATAGGTTTAAACAGTTTTGGGAAAAGAATCCAAGTGGTTATTTATCTGATGAAAATCCAATTATTGCGCACATTAATGACACTATTCACAAACGTTTTACAAACTATTACGATCCAGAAATTAGCCCTATTTTCTAAAGTATTCTACACTTGATCAATACTTGATTTTTTATTATTCCAAAGTTGTTCTATATGTAAACTGTAGCGTAAAATATATTTTAACTTGTTTATTGTCAGTGTTTTAGAGTTTGTATTTTTAATGTTTAGTTTAGGTCTTTTTTTTTGTGTTTTTGACTCAATATGCTTTAACCGCTTTACTCTTTCTGTTCATGAGCACAATAATCATGACGCAAAATGTAAATAAATAGATAGGGAAAATAGCATATAAGATGTCATGATTAAAACAAATTACTAGTGTTAACGCCCAAGTTACAAAACTTATGTACCACGCATTTGTTTTTTCTGACTCAGGATCTTTCACCACTTTTGTAAGCATAGGAATGGCGATAATTAAATCAGCCAAAATGGAATAAATAGTGGTTAACCATGCGTTTTTAGAGATTAAGTACAGCACTAAACATAACAACCCAGCCCCTAAAATAAACCAATCAACTTTTTTTAAGCTGTAATTATTAAGTAGTAGAGCTATGACACTAATGGCTAAGCAGCCTAATGTAGCGGTTATCATTCCAAATTGACTATATGTTAACCCACTCTCTATGATTTGAGCAGCTAAACTAACACCCATCAGTAACGCCCAACCAAACCATGTTAATAGGCTGGGGACAATTTTCTTCTTGATGACATCAATAATGTACAAACCCTGCGTAGCCACCATTAAACAAATGGTAATTATCCCTATAATAGCTTCAACTGTTTCGAATGACATAATAATGTGTTCAGTGTTCTTTTTGCAAAACTACTCAGTTTTAAGTGATAAACTGTTGGAAGTTGAAATAAATTATAGATTAGTAATTTTCACATAGGTTAACCTACTTATTTAGCACGTTAGAACAGGCTTAACTAAAGGTTTATTGCCTCACATTTTTTTATAATTGGGTTGAGGCTTCTTTTATTTTTTTAGAAATAGTATTGTTAATTGGATAGTAATCATTATATTAAATGAATATATTTAGTTTTCAACCGAAAGATATTTGTTTTTTAACTAATTATGATAAAATAATCCAATTGAGGCTAAATTACTTTGAAAAGGTTTTAATGTATGCAAGGAAAAATTCGAAATATTTTATTCAAGACTGGAGATATCACCTCCTTTACTGGTCGATATTTTCGTGAAATTTTGAGTCCACGGTTTGAGTTTAAAGAATTTATAAGGCAATGCTTTTATATTGGTTATAAATCTCTAATTCTTGTAGCTATTACTGCCTTTATAATGGGATTAGTTTTAACTATTCAAGCGCGTCCAACACTTGTTGAGTTTGGTGCGGCGGCCTGGTTGCCAAGAATGGTCTCTGTTTCTATTGTTAGAGAAATAGCTCCAGTTATGACTGCACTTATTTGTGCCGGTAAAATTGGATCAGGTATTGGTGCAGAGTTAGGATCAATGAAAGTAACAGAGCAAATTGATGCTATGGATGTTTCGGGAACTAATCCATACAAGTATTTAGTAGTTACCCGAGTTACTGCCGCCTTTTTAATGATTCCCATTCTGGCTGTTTTGGCTAATGCTGTTTCACTTTATGGTGCTTATTTAGGTACAAACATTCGTGGCGTCCTGAGTTGGGATTTATTTTGGAACCAAGTCTTTGAAACGTTAACCTATGGTGATGTAATCCCCTCTATTCTCAAAACTTTTTTCTTTGGTTTTGCCATTGGAATAATTGGATGCTATGAAGGGTTTAACTCAAAAAAAGGGACGGAAGGAGTAGGAAGATCTGCAAACTCTGCTGTAGTTGTCTCTTCATTACTTGTTTTTATTATTGATTTAATTGCTGTACAAATAACGGATTTAGCCGGATATACTTAAAGATATGGAGATAAACGTTAAACATGCTAAAGCAAACGCCACTGAAGGATATGAGTCTGAATACCCTATTAGAATTAAAAACTTATATAAATCTTTTGGTTCTAATGAGGTATTGACTGATTTTAATTTTGATTTACCTCATGGAAAAACGTATGCAGTTCTTGGTAAATCAGGTTCTGGTAAGTCGGTATTGATAAAATGTATTATTGGCTTAATGAAGCCAGATTCAGGTACAATTCATGTTTTTGAAAATAATATCACTTCCCTTTCAAGGGGTGAATTAGATAAAATCAGATTGAAAGCTGGCTTTTTATTTCAAAGTAATGCTTTATACGACTCTATGACTGTACGAGAAAACTTAGAGTTTCCTTTACGTAGACATGGTTTAAAAAAATCAAAGGAGGAAGTGGATATGTTAGTTGAGGAAACACTTTCAAATGTGGGTTTATTAGACACAATAGATTTAATGCCTGCAGAATTATCTGGTGGAATGCAAAAGCGAATCGCCTTAGCTAGAACACTTATTCTTAAACCCGAAATTGTGCTTTATGATGAACCAACAACAGGTCTTGATCCGATTACAGCTAAAGAAATTAGTCATTTAATTGTTGATTTAAGAGAAAAGTACGATATGACTACCATAGTCATTACGCATGATTTGAGGTGTATTCAAATAGTTGCAGATAAGATTGTTATGTTGATTGACGGAACTTGTTACGCTATTGGAACTTATGAGGCCTTAAGAAACTCTACTGACCCTAAGATTAATACTTTTTTTAAATAATCAAATATGACAAATCAAACATCAAGAAATATAAGGCTAGGCGCAATGGTTTTGTTAGGATTTATTTTTCTAAGCATTACAATGTACATTATTGGAGATAAACAGAACTTGTTTGGTTCTACTTTTCAGATAAGTGCTAATTTTAAAAATGTAAATGGCTTAACGGAAGGAAATAGTGTCCGTTTGGCTGGAATGAATGTCGGAACGGTGGTTCAAGTGGAAATTGTAAATGATTCAACGGTTAAAGTAGATCTAATAATCGAAAATAAATACCAAAACTTCATAAAGAAAAATGCAATCGTAAGCGTTGGAACGGATGGTTTGATGGGTAATAAATTGGTAAACATTAATTCATTAGATCAACCTAGTATAGAGATTCAAGAGGGGGATATCCTGTCTTCATCTGAACCTCTTAAAACAGAAGTTTTATTTAAAACATTAGGGCAAACGAATGACGATATTGCTGTTATTGCAAAAAACTTGAAGATTTTTTCAGTCAAAATGAATGATCCAAATTCTTTTTGGGGCTTATTATCTGACACTGTTGTTTCTAATACAGTTTCTCACATTGTACGAGATATTCAACAATCTAGCCAAAATACAATCCATTTTACAGAAGAGCTTGCTTTGATTGTTAGCAACGTAAATTCAGGTAAGGGTTCAATAGGTCAACTTCTAAAAGATACAACGTTTTCTATTAAATTATATCAAACTATGACAAATCTTCAAAATGTGTCCGACTCCTTAATACATGTTGCTGGAAATATACAAGTAATAACCGATAAAGTTACGAACGGAAATGGTGCTATTACTACCATTTTTACAGATACTACCTTTGACAACAATTTAAATGAAACTATGAAGAACCTGAAAAGGAGTTCTGAAACTTTAGATGAAAATTTGGAAGCGCTGAAACACAACATTCTGTTTAGAAAATATTTCAAGAAACAAGCAAAAAAAATGAAAGAGTAATTTTTTTTAATTATCAGAGACCATTTATTGTCTACTAGAAGTACAATATTTTGTGCTAGTCATTCCACCAAGATAATAAGTTTATATTTGCAACACATGACTAACCGTACACTGACCTCTTCTATTTTAAACTTAAAATGTCCAAAATGTAGGCAGGGTAATTTGTTTACAGAAAAAGGTATATTTAGATACTCTCATATTTTAACCATGCCAGAGGAATGTGCCGTGTGCAAGCAACATTTTGAAATTGAACCAGGATTTTGGATTGGCGCGTTATGGACGTCCTACCCTATTGTTGTTGCAATTGAGGTTCCATTTTTATTCATGGCATTGTTGTCTACAACGATTTCCCCCTGGGTATCGTTTGGGTGTATGTTATTCGCTTTTTTGGTGTTTTACCCTGTTATGTTACGTTTAGGGCGTTCTATTTGGATACATATTTCTATTCAGTTTGATCGCGAGCATTTCGGTAGGTGATTTATTTCGTTTGCTAAGCTAGTTTTGAGTAGGTAATCAAATAGTATGACTTAAACTTAATGGACAACACAATATTATTAGATAGTTGAGCGTTTAAATATGAGATAATATTATTATATTTGCACCAATAAGTCCTATGAAAACCTTACGTACTAAAAATACAAGTACGATAAAAATGAAAATGTTATGACGTCTAGTGAGCTGTACCCTAATAATCCTGAATTTTTACCTAAAGACTTAACTAAGTTGACTACAATTTACAAGGTAAAAGTAGCATTGGCCATATTAGCTGTTTTATTATTCTTTGTTTTATATACTGCAATGGTGATTTCTGCTGGATATTTAATCGAATATGCCATTTTTTATCCTATACATGAAGTAAATAAATTTACTATCCTATTAAAAGTAGGTGCTATAGCTATAGCTATAACCTTATTTACCTTTACACTTAAATTCCTATTTAAAATAAAGAATCATAAAATTCCAAACCGTGTTAAATTAAAAGAAAAAGACAATCCAGAACTATGGGCTTTTGTTATGCAAATATGTCAAGATACTGGTGCTCCAACACCAAAGAATATATATGTAGATCCAGACGTAAATGCTTATGTGTCTTATAGTAATGTTTGGTTAAGTTTAATATTTCCTGTCAAAAAAGAGTTAACTATTGGTTTGGGATTAGTTAGTTGTTTAAATATTTCTGAATTTAAAGCTGTAGTTAGTCATGAGTTTGGACATTTTGCACAACGTAGTATGCGTATTGGAAGTTTTATCATGTCAGCCAACACTATAATTCATGATATGATTTTTTCAAGAGATAGTTGGGATAACGTATTGGATCAATGGCGTTCAGCAGATATAAGAGTATCTATTTTTGCTTGGGCATTAACCCCTATTATTTGGGTTATAAGACAGTTTCTGAATTTATTCTATCAATTTTTAAATATCATGCATTCGAGTTTGTCTCGTGAAATGGAATTTAATGCAGATAAAGTGGCTGTAAGTACTTCTGGTAGTGACGCTATTGTGTCTGGACTTTGGAGATTAGATAATGGATCGATAAACTGGAACAATACCATTCAAAATGCCTATTTGTCGTCTCAAAAAAATGCATTTGTAAGTAATCTTTATACACATCACTTATTAGCTATGGATAGAGATAGTTCAGCTCAGAATGAACTTATAGCTAATTTTCCGAATGATGTGAGAGGTGGAAAAGAGTATTTTAGTACATCTGAATTATCTAAAGTAAGTATGTATGCTAGTCACCCACCCAATGACATAAGACAAGCAAGTGCTAAATCTCCTTATGTTAAATGTGAGGTAGACACTAGAAGTCCGTGGTTATTATTTGGGACAAAAGAAGCTTTACAGGAGGAGGTTACGACTTTGATTTATGATCAATACCTAAACAAAAAACCTGATAATTTTATCGAAGTTAATGCATTTGAATCATTTATTGCTGCGGAAAACATTGGTAAGGATTTATTAGACGAGTATGACAATAATTTTGAAAATAGATTTCTAAAAATTGAAGACGTAGCTGATTTGCAAAAACAAGCAAATAATACTGAACAAATCATGGCCAAAGCAGAATTGGTTGGTGAAATTAAAACTTTAATGAAACCGGTTCGTGAAATTGAAACATTACTACAACAAGCTACTCAAATCGGTGAGGGTACTTCAAAACAAAAATCGTTTACGTACGATAATAAGACATTTCAGAAAAAACAATTGGAAGAAGGTTACAATTATCTAATGGAAAAAAGAGAAATTCTATTCAATACGACTTTCAAAGCATGGGATACTAAATTTTGCGTAGCTCACATTAAATTAGCAAATAGTGTAAATAAAACAATTGAACTCAAGACTTTGTATAGACAGCATCAAACCATCACGCAAGTATATAAATCAATTGTAGAAGTGAAAAATGAAATAATGAAAGGTTTGGTGGAAATTCAAAACAATACTGCCCTTACGCAATTAGAATTAGATGACTTTGGGAATAAAGCCAACAAACTGTTTTGCTCATTAAATAAAAGTTTAGACTTATTTGATGAGATTGAATTTGTTGCTCTTCCCAATATTGATAATACAAAAGAACTTAAAGAATCGATTATTCCAAATGGTGTGTTTACACAACAGGAAGGTAGAATTTTTGAAAATGGTGGGTTTGATAAATTAATGACTCAAATTGAAAATGCTGTAGCACATAGTCAGCGCATTGATCAAAAAAGTATATCAAACATATTAAGTTTCCATAGTAGCCTTAGAAAAGCTGCTGCTTAAATAATTTACGTGGGTACAGTATTGATCTGTTCTGATTTTATAATGTATCTTTTACAATTTCGATTAGTCCAATACAACGCAATGCCTCCCCTTTTCAATATTGGTTTTCTTAATATGTAAAGGAGAGACTGTTAATTTTTTCAGGTATATTTACGTTGTGCTTTTGTTGTTTACCAAAAGTTAAGCATTATGATATTTGGTGTTTCTTACGCCATTACGCATTCATTTACTAAATCATTTATCAAAACATCTACATGTTCTTTTTCTATACCAGGTACACATATAACATGTGCTATATTTTCCTCAGATGCTAATTGATGTTTCTCGCAGACGAATGAAGATGGCTTGTCAAAGACAACTGTTAGTGCATCATTATTTCGCCAAGCATTCAAGCCAATTTCGTTTAGCCTTCTTTCTACATATTTTGCTAATTTTTGTGATTTCAAAACTCTTGCTTTTATGCCATTCATACCATTTTTCTCAATAAATGACCAAATGAATAATGGCGTTAATCCATTTCTAGATCCTGTAATTGTTGTATCTAATGTACCTACATATGATATTGAATTCGCAATTCTATTTCTATGTTGTCTTTTAACTAAAACCAATCCACTTGGTATAGGACCTCCAATGAATTTATGTCCAGAAATAGAAATACTATCTACACCTTCAGCGAAATCGAATTTTGGCTTTGGATCGGCAAATGGTGCCACACAGCCTAAAAAAGCAGCATCACAATGTATATAGTAATCTTTAATGGCATATTTTTGAATAATTTTCTTAATCTTATCCAAATCATCAACAGCTTCAGTCATTGTAGTTCCAATATTTAAAAAGAATATAGCTGGCTTATCTCTGCGAATCATTAATATTTGCTCTAAATCCTCATAATCCATCTCTCCATTTTGTTGACTTCTCACCACAATGTTATTCATACTAAGCATGTGTAAATTCTTTTTAACACTATAATGAGTTGATTCACTATAATAAACAACGGCGTTAGGAAAATTCTCTCTTGCTAAATATAATCCATAAAGATTACCTTCAGTTCCACCATTCGTTACATAGCCCCAAACATCCTCCATAGTCGCTGATAGCATATTAGCGAAAAAAGTAATACATTTTTGTTCGATTTCTTTGGTGTCAATAGTTAATGTAGATGGTGATTCAGGGTCGCCAACATTGTTCAAGCATAGATCTAAAAATGGCGCGAATTCTTTAAAAGAAAAGTCTTTAGCTAAAGGATATCCTAAAAATGAGGCGTTATTAGTACTAATTCGTTCTAAAACTTCACTTAAATCTTTCATAGTAATATTTTTTACGCAAAGATATGTATTGTAGTTCTTTTTATTATGTATTAGGTTAAGTATGAAAAATATATCTACATTTGCATGTTGTTGTAAATAAATAAGGTTGTTTTATATTTAAATATAACCTGAAACAAAAAAATAAACTATGTTACCATTAGATGCCATTGATATTTGTTTAATAAATGAACTACAAAAAGATGCAAAACAGTCTATAAAACAACTTGCACAAAAAGTAAACCTATCCATCACCCCCGTTCAACAAAGAATTAAAAAGATTGAACAATCTAAGATTATAAGTAAATATGTTGGAATAATAGACCCTTTATTAGTAGACAAAAAACTAACTGTATATTGTCAAGTCACTCTAGTTAAGCATCAGGAAGCATATTTTAAAGAGTTTGAGCAGTTTATTAATAGTCGTAATGAGATAATGGAAACGTCATATATCACAGGTGAACATGATTTTTTATTAAAAATATTACTCCGTGACATGATAGAGTATCAAGAGTTTGTATTACATAAAATGGCACAACTCAAAATTGTATCAAACATCCAAAGTTCATTTGTTATTAAACAAGTTAAAAATGAGACTAAAATAAACTTATCACTTAAAAACGCAGATAAACAGTAGAATAAACCGTTTAAACGGAAAGTGTCAATAGGAAATTGTAAGATAAACCGTTAACTTTTAAATTACTACCGTTAAATCAATGGTGGTTTTATTCTAGACATTGATTTGATTTAATTTAATAGATTCGTTTTTCTTAAAACCTATTAAATTATGAAACAAACATTTATCTTAGGCGCATTTGCGCTGAGTTCATTCTTTGGCATTGGTCAACAGTTTGAATTATTGTCTTCTCAAGAAAATATGATTTCAATGAGACATACTTTGCAACAAAGGGATGCGGAGTATACACAAATTGACAATCAAAACTTTCAAGACTTTACAAAATCTAATAAAGTCACAACAATGACTGTTGGAGCACCAGCCATTCCTTATTTTACGGAATCAGTAATCGTACCCAATAGTGGTGAAATCTCTTTAGAAATCGAGCATGATGGTTTTATTGACTATTTAAATGTTAATGTAATACCGTCTAAAGGTCATTTAAAGCGAAATATTGATCCGTCAACAGTTCCTTACACATTTGGAAGTGTCTATTCAACTGATGCTTTTTATCCTGGTAGAATTGCAGAATTAAGTACACCATTTAACTTAAGAAATACCAGAGGTGTAACTGTATCAGTATCTCCATACCAATACAACCCTGTTACAAAAACGTTAAGAGTGTATACAAATGTAAGAACTCATGTAATTACAAACGAAAATCAAACAGGAATTAATGAGTTAACAGCTACAGCAATTCAAAGAGATGTATTTTCTAGTATTTACAATGAACAATACTTGAACGCTCAAGCTGTGTTTGGACGCTATACGCCACTAGGAGAAGATGGTGAAATGCTAATTATTACAACTGCTGCTTTAACTGATGAAATTCAGCCGTTAGTTAATTGGAAAATTCAATCTGGAATCAAAACAACTGTTGTAACTACGGCAGATGCAGGTACAACAGATACTCAGCTCAAAGCCTACATTCAATCGTTTTATACAAACAACCCGAATTTAGTATATATCTTACTTGTTGGTGACCATGCAGACGTTCCCTCACATACATACGGTACGACTGGAAGTAATGAACAGTTATGGAGTGATACATACTATGCACAACTTACTGGTAATGATTTTTACCCAGAAGCTTTTATCGGTCGTTTTTCAGGAAACGCTAATCAGATAACAACAATGGTAGATAGAACTTTAGAATATGAAAAAACACCTGCTACTGGTGATTGGATGACTAAAGCTATTGGTTTAGGTTCTGATGAAGGTGCTGGTTATGGTGATGATTCTGAAGCAGATTGGCAACATTTAAGAAATATTAGAACTAAATTATTAGGATTTGGATATACTGAAATTTATGAGTTTTATGATGGAAGTCATGGTGGAAATGATGCTTCAGGTGATCCTAGTGATGCAGTTATTACACCTGCTGTAAATAGTGGAGTTGGTTTGTTTAACTATACTGGACATGGTGCTCAAAATATCTGTATAACAGGGAGTTATAGTTCTATTCACGTTAACCAAGCTACAAATAATGGGAAATACCCTTTAGTAATTTCAGTAGCTTGTAATAATGGAACATTTACAACTGGTACATGTATTTCTGAAACGTGGATGCGTGCGACTAACAATAATACACCAACAGGCTCTATTGCAGCATGTGGATCAAGTATATTAATGGCCTGGGCTGAGCCAATGCAAACACAGGATGAAATGGCAGAAATTATTGCAGAATCATATTCTAACAATAAAAAAGCAACTATTGGTGGAATTTTTTACAACGCTCAAATGAGTATGTTAGAAGATTACAATGCAAATACAAACGCAAGAGAAGTAATGCAAACTTGGGTAATGTTTGGTGACCCATCAACGCTTTTTAGAACTAAGGTGACTACCAATTTAACAGCTTCTCATATTTCAAATGTAGATTTAGGAGAAACGTCTGTTAATGTTGCATGTAACGTGGAAGGTGCTAAAATTGCTATTACTCAAAATGGTAATATTTTAGGAACTGGAATAGTTTCTGGAGGTAGTGCAACACTTACTTTTACAGCATTAACTTCTAATCAAGTGTTAACTGTAACTGGTACTAAACAAAATTACAAGCCTTACCAAGGGACTATTCAAGTAGGAGACGGTCCAGTTGGGATTAACGTAAATAAAGATAATTCTGTAATAGTTTACCCTAACCCGGCTACTGAATTTGTTACTGTACAATGGAATGGTGCTGCACCGACTTCTGTTCAGTTAATGGATTTATCTGGTAAAATTATTTATAGTTTAATACAAACTGAATTATTTGGAACATCTGCTGTGATTCCCACTTCAGATTTAGCTACTGGATTATACATTTTAAATGTAGCGTCAAATGAAGAAATAAATACAGTGAAAATAACTGTAAAATAAAATTTAAAATGAAGTGCTCTACATTTTGTAGTGCGCTTCATTTAAATGGTCCAATTTGTGGGTTAAACCACTTAAAAAATAAATTATGAAATTATTGATTTTATCCTTAAGTATTTGTTTTATGATGTTATCATGCGGTAATGGAAAAAATGCGACTGCAGTGAATGAGGCACAAGTAGAAATAGAGCAAGTTATTGACGGTACCCCTGAATCAGGAGAGAAAATTAGAATTGTAGGAACTGTTCATGTCTCTGAGGCGGGGTGTAAGCTGTATATTGACGCTAAAGAAAATGACGGGTCACTATTTAAACTGTATCCAGAGAATTTAGATCCACGCTTTCAAGTAGAAGGTATGTTTTTAAAGTTTTATTATGATAAAACTGAATCTGAATTACCAACTGATTGTGATGCAAAAATAAGTGCTACACTTACAGATGTTACTCCACTTAGAAAATAAACTTAAGATTTAATACTGAAAAACTTCAGATGTAGGTCTGGAGTTTTTTTGTGTCCATTATTTTAAAATGCACCGCAACTGACTTTAGAAACTAGCTTTAAATCCAATGTGAATTTTGGTGGTATTAAAGTCTAGTTGGTTTGAATTTAAAACGCCATTTGCAATACTAATTTCTAGAATACTATTTTCATTGATCAACCCAAACCCTACTCCAAAACTATTAGTATGATTACTGCCATTAAGTCTAAATTGTGAATAATCATAGATTAATTTAAAAGATAATGCTGACACAGGTTGATACTCAATCTCATTTAATACAGTTAACACTTCATTCCCTGTTAATTCAAGTTCATAAAATCCCCTTACAGATTTTAAACCGCCAAAATACACCAATTCATTGCGAGATAAATTATAGGAAGAATTTAAACCATTAAAACCTGTTTGGTTATTAAAACTAAAATAACTTAAGAACTTGAACTTTTGTTCCAAGTTAATTAAGTACGTATAATTAGATGAAGACGTTTTAGTTTGAATAGAGTCTGACGTATAGCTATAAAATCCACCCTTTATGGATAGTTTTGGTTTGTAAAATGATAAGCTAGAATGAAAATGAGGTTTTAACACAACATTTAAACCAATAATATTTTTTGAAAACTCGGTAATATTAAATGTGGTTGTCTTATCTAGAATAATAGAATTTATTAATTTATTATACAATCCAATTTTAAAATAAGGCTGAATATAATTTATACCAAAATCAAAATCAGATTTTACAAAACTTGTATCCTGTTTTTGTAAGTTTAGGTTGGTTTCAATACCAATTGGAGAGTTAAATAAAAAAGGGTATTCAAAGTTAAGTCTCAAATTTTGAGTTTTGTCTGGATTACTTTTCCAGTTTAAATTAAGGTACTCTGCCCTATTTAAGGCGTTTCTTAATTGTAGGTTAAGGTAACCGTTCAAGTGTAGTTTACGTGTTACTTTGTCTTGTTGTAGACCTATGTAACCATCCGCATTAGACGAGTTTAGTTTTTTAATATAAATAAAAACCTCTGCCTTTCCGTCTTTAAATATTAATTGTGGATCACGAATAGTTTTGTATAAATTTGAAGCCGTTAATATTGGAACAATTGCTCTAATCTTACTTTCGTTATATAGGTCTCCAATTTTTAAATCTATGCTATTTAAAATTGTTTTTTGATTGAACTTATCCTCACTCTTAATATGAATTTTGTCTATTAGAACTATTTTTCCAGAATCAATTTTATAATTTAATATTAGTTTCTTAGCTTTTATTTTTTGATTTACAATCTTCAACTTGGCGAAAGGAAAACCAGAGTTTTCTAAACTAACTAATTGTTTATTAATTGATAGTAGCGTGTTACTTATACTAGTTGTTGAATAATTTTCAGAATTAACTAAAACTACTTTTTTATATTTAGTTTGGTAATTTAACCAATAATGAACTTGCTTTCTTTTAAATGTTGTGTCACGCATTGTTAGACCTACATACCCTAATAATTTAAATGTAGTAATTGCATTTGAAATGAATTTGTCGTCAGGAATTGAATCGTTTGTTTTTTTAAAACGTTCAGATTTTTTATCGATATGAATAAAGACAGACGTTACAGTTTGAGCTGATAGTTGACAGCTTAATAACAAAAGGAATAGGATTGCTAATTTCTTCATTGAGTGTATAACGCCAAATTTAGGAGAAAATTAGTGAATATGGTGTATTTCTTTAGTTTTCTGGAATAGTTTCCGTTAGTGAGAATCGTTTTCCAAATGTAACCTCCAATTCATTTGTTAAAAATAGAACGAGTTGTGCACGGGTATTTGGTGTTTTAACATGTACTTTATGTTTGATTGTATATATTAATTTAGCATATTCTACTAAACGGTCTTCTTTAAACTTATTTCTGAATGGAACTGTTAATGCAAGTAGTAATACACTCATACCTATACCAACTAATCCGAATAAATAAACCCAACCAGAATAATCATATTTAGTAATATAATATGTGCAAATTAACATAGTTCCTAATATGGCAGGTACTGGGAAAATATACACCAACTTCTCAAGTGGTGATGAGCGTTCAAACTCAGGAGTTTTAATGTGTTGATTATTTAAATAATCAACCAACTCATGTTTTTGAGTTTTACTTAATACTTTGTTTATGTTAGTGGTTGATTTAATATTTCCCTCTGGGACTAACTCTTCTATTTTTGATTTCAGCAGATAGTATATGTTTAAAAAATGGAGAGACTTCCAACTTAATTTATCATTTTTGATTTGAAACAACTGTGCTAACTCTTCTATGTTGGAATAGCTAGACGCTTCTAAATCTTCAATTCGTTCTCCAATTAAAAATTGAATGGTATTAGTAAACTCTTCTTTTTTAGAATACATAAGTTGATCGGTTTAGATTTAACACTACAATCGTTAACAAAAATGCCCCAAAATTTCTTTTGAGGCAGTGATATTTGTTACAGATCTGAATTTAAATTCTACCTGGATATATTTTTAAAGCTTCTTCAATACACTTAACCGCTTTGTGTAAGTCATCTTTCTTAAGTACATACGCAATTCTTACTTCATCCTTCCCTAGACCTTTAGAGGCATAAAAACCACTAGCAGGTGCCATCATCACAGTTTGATTTCCATATTCAAACTCTTCTAATAACCATTGACAAAATTTATCGGAATTATCAATTGGGAATTTAGCGATACAATAAAATGCACCTTTTGGTTTTGGGCATTCAACGCCTTCAATTTTATTTAAACCATCCACCATGATATTTCTTCTTTCCACATATTCTTCAATAACGTCTGTGAAATAAGATTGAGGAGTATCCAAAGCTGCTTCACTAGCAATTTGAGCTAATGTAGGAGGAGACAATCTAGCTTGTGCAAATTTAAGAACTGATTTAAGTACATCTTTATTATGTGTAATTAAAGCACCAATTCTAGCACCACACATTGAATATCGCTTAGAAACCGAATCAATTAAAATAGTATGCTCTTCAATACCTTTTAAGTTCATTGTTGAATAAGGTTTTGCACCATCATAACAGAACTCTCTATATACTTCATCAGCAAATAAAAACAAATCATGTTTTTTAACCAATTCAGCTAATTGTTCCAATTCTTCTTTCGAATATAAATAACCTGTTGGATTACCTGGATTGCAAATTACAATACCTTTAGTTTTAGGCGTAATTTGTTTTTCAAAATCAATAATTGGAGGCAAGGCAAATCCATTTTCGATTGATGCAGTAACCGGTTTAATTTTGATACCCGCAGTTTCTGCAAATCCATTATAGTTAGCATAAAAAGGTTCTGGGATTATAACTTCATCATCAGGATTAAAGCATGACATAAATCCAAAAATCAATGCTTCAGATCCACCTGTTGTTACAATAATCTCTTCATCACTAACATTAATACCAATACCTTGGTAATAATTTGCTAATTTTGATCTGTAAGATTGATATCCTGCAGAGTGGCTATATTCAACAACTTCTCTATCAATATTTTTAATAGCATCTAAAGCGACCTGAGGTGTAGCAATATCAGGTTGACCAATGTTTAAATGAAACACTTTTTTACCATCCTTTTTTGCTTGTTCAGCATATGGTACAAGTTTTCTAATTGGTGATTCGGGCATATTTATCCCTTTAACAGAAATTATTGGCATGTTGTATTTTTTTTATTGCAGTGCAAAGATAATTCTTTAATTATCTTTTAACAAGTAGTCTATCATTTTTTAGGCATAAAAAAGCATAATAAAAATAGTGTAAAATTGCATGCTTAACTCATTAATTTAATTCATCAAACCTAAAAATATAAGAAAACCCATTAGTAGTATCTAGGGTGAATTCCCCACTTAACTGATCGCATAATGATTCAATTAATTCCATTCCTAAAGAATCTTTACTTAATTCTGCATAACTCAGGTTTGCTCCTATACCATTATCAGAAATATTTAGAAGCATCCCTTCATTTTGTTCTATAACTAAAGTGACATTCCCATTCTTTGCGCCATCAAATGCATATTTAATAGAATTTGAAATTATTTCATTTAAAATTAATCCTAATGGTATTAACGTGTCAATACTCAATTTAATTTCAGGAATTTGAATAATGAATTCAATATTAGTGGTGGACTGAAAAGAGTCTAAAACATTTTCAGTTAGTTCTTCAATATACTTCTTAGCATCTAATTTTGACAAGTCATCACTTTTATAAAGCTTCTCATGTACTAAAGCCATGCTTCTAATTCTATTTTCAGTTTCTCGAATACGCGATTGATAATTTTCGGCTGATGTGTAATGAGATTGAAGTCTAATTAAACTATTAATGATTTGTAAATTATTTTTAACTCTATGATGAATTTCCTTAAGTAAAACATCTTTTTCATCTTTACTTATTAGCGTTCGTTTTAACTCATCATTTTGTTTTTCTAAAATAATTTTATGCTTACGCTCTTGCTTAAGTCGCTTGTTAATCGTAAAGAATAGTGTAACAACAGTAAATACACTGAGTATCAAAAATATTATTTGATATATTGATGTCGTCTCGGCTAAACCTTTTTTTAATTCTAAATTTGCATTCTCAATTTGTGAATTCTCTTTTTGTAATAATAAGTGGGCTTTATCTAAACTATCAGACAAAATTTCAAAACTAATTAATTTCTTTTCAAGTAAAGATGTATTACTAGCTTCCTTTATGGAGTCTGTTTGAATTACATACTTATTTAAGTAAATTGCTGCATCCTTATATTTCTTATTATCTAAAGCGGAAAATCCTAAATATTTATTGGTTTCATTGATGTATATTGAAAATTGGTGTTCTATTGCTAATTTATTACTCATTTCAAAATACTTAACCGCATTAATTAAGTCTTTTTTAGCATAATAAATCGAACCTTTGATATAATAATCTTCCAATAACTGACTTGGATTAAACGCTTCTCTTTTAATTTCTATTGCTTTATCAATATAGTACAAAGCACTATCATAATTTTCAATATACAAGTTTAAAGTTGATAGATTATAATAACAAAGTGATTTAGCAGTTTTATCATTGGACAACTCCCTAATGCTTAATGTTAAATACATATATTTAAAAGCAGAATCAATTTCTTTAGTTGCTATATAAAGGTTACCAATATTATTATAGCAACTACCAATTTTTTGAATTTTATCTATAGATTTATATGCTTTCAAAGCTTTATGATAATTTACTATTGCATTCTCAAAATCGTAAATAGAACTAAAGACATTCCCATAATTTAAACGAACGGTCGCAATTTTCAATGTGTCTTGTAATTCCTTATATAAAATTAATGCACCTTTAAGTTTTTCTAATGACTCAATGTATTTGGTTTTTCGTCTTAAAATTTTTGAATTTTGCAACAAAACATGTGCTTCTAATTGTAATGGAGAATTATCATCTAAAAAACTTTCTGCCTTATTATAATAAAAAAATGCACTATCAAGTTGTCTAATTTTATAAAAAACATCCCCTATTTGGATATTACCTTTTAAGTTATCTATGCTCTTGTTTTTTGTGGATAGTGATTTTTTAGAATAACTTAATGCTTTATCAATTTGTCCTGAATCAAGACTTTCAACTGATTTATTGATGTAATATGAAGTAGAATCAATCGCAAAATTCATCTTTACAGCAAGAATAAATAATATGTAAATAATAATTTTCATAAGTTAACAAATATACGATAATTATCAGACCATACCAACTCTATATAATACTAATATACAGCACGATAGTAATCAACTGTATAGGCTATTAATCTAATCTAGCAAAGGTAAACGTATAACAAAACCCATTAGTAGTATCTAAAGTGAATTCTCCACTTAACTGATCGCATAATGATTCAATTAATTCCATACCTAAAGAATCTTCACTTAACTCCTCATAACTCAGGTCAGCTCCTATTCCATTATCCGAAATAATCAGGACAATATCTTCTTTTTGTTTTAGACTTAAAGTGATATATCCTCCTTCCAGACCAGTAAACGCGTGTTTAATAGAATTTGAAATGGCCTCATTAATAATCAAGCCTAACGGAATTAAGGTGTCAATTGAAAATTTGATGTTTTTTATATCAAAATCCAGTTTAATTTCTTCATTAAATTCAAAAGCGCTCATTAAATTTTGTGCTAATTCAACAATGTAAGACTCCGAATCTAACTTTGATAAATCGGCACTTTTATACAGTTTTTCATGTACTAAAGCCATACTTCTAATCCTGTTTTCAGTATCCGCCAATCTAGCTTTATAATTTGTTGGAGATGTATAGTGAGATTGTAAGCGTATTAAACTATTAATAATTTGGAGATTATTTTTCACCCTATGGTGTACTTCTTTAAGCAGTGTTTCTTTCTCCTCTTTACTTATTAGCGTTCGTTTTAGCTCTTCATTTTGACGTTCTAATGTTTTTTTATGTGTATTTGACAGTTTTAATCGTTTTGTAACTGAAATAAATAGTAGTATTCCAAATATCAATGATAACATTAAACCAATAAATAAATATTTTGATTTGTTTTGATTGATCTTAGATTTTAGTTCTAAATTGTTCTGTTCTATTTCAGATAATTCTTTTTGCATAGTCAATTTAGACTTTACTAAACTGTCTTTAACTATTTCATATTTTATTAATTCCTTTTCTAATGAAGATGACTGGCTTCTATTAAGAATTGAGTCATTGATAATGTGATGCTGGTTAAAATGAAAGGTTGCTAGTTTATAATTCCTAGTCTCGGTATAACATTTAGCAATCAATAAATGTGAATCATTAATCTTTTTGTTATAGATACCATCAGAATTTTCCAGGCTTAATTTTAAATAGAACAAAGCATTTTCATAATCCATCATGTTATAATAGATTTCTCCTAAAACCAAATAACTCATTCTAACACTTCTTAAATCATTTACTTTTTTCTTGGTTTCTATCGACTTCTTAACATAAAATAAAGCATTTTCAAAATCTTTATTTGCCAGGTATAATTCACCATATTTATGATAAAGAATAGCCATTGCTGACGGATCATAGGTCTTTTCTCGAATTATTAAAGTTTTATTATAGTACAATAAAGAGGAATCCAAATCCCCATCATTTCTATATAAGTCCCCTAGGTTATTGTAACAATTAGCCAGCATATCCTCTAAATTTAGCTGTCTAAAATAAAAAATGGCTTTATGATAAAAACTAGCCGATTTCTTATTGTTACCCAAATTTCTATGAATATTAGCTATGTTCATTTTAGCAACACCAATATTAAAAGTATCCTTAATTTTCACAAAGGTTTTAAGAGAAGATTCTATGACATCTACTCCTTTGGTATGGTTTCCTAATCTATTATGAATTTTCCCTTTTAGCAAATTCGACTCAGCACTCCTTTGACTATTTTTTTCTAAAGAAAAATAATATAATGCAGAATCTACTTTCCGTAAAGCTATAGTATTAAACCCTCTTTTTTTATTTATAATCGAAAGTCTATAATACTCCTCCCCTAAATTTGGATTGGAATTAGATTGCTTATCATTTAAAGACTCATTTAATAAACCTAGAGCCTCATCAAGCTGATATATAGATATTAAACTATCAATTCTCCCATAATTCATTTCACCATTTACTTGAGCATGGCTAAATCCGGACTGAAAAACAGACAACAAGAGAAAAGTATAGTATATGTAAAATTTCATTTCACAACAAATATATGTAAATGATTTGGATTAAAAAACATGAATATATCAAGATTGTTATACTTTTGTGGATATGCATAAAAAGCAACAGAATAGTTATAAAGTGTTTAAAAGGTTGCTAACTTATTTATCACCCTATAAGCTCATACTAGGTGCAGGTCTAATATTCACTATATCAGCAGCTATTATTAGTTCTGTTAGGCCTATGTTAATTATTGAAATGATTAATGTTTTCATTTCTAACTCTACTGAAAATTCTGGTTTTATTGAAGCCAGTTTTAAATCAATTGTCACTTTTATATCTGGAAATTCAAACCCTCAAACACAATTACTAACTTGGACTTTGTTATTATTAGCTTTATTAATATTTGAAGCCATTCTTCAATTTTCAATTACCTATTTAGCTGCACTAATGGGACAGTCTGTAATTAGAGATGTTAGAATTCAGTTATTTGAGCATATACAATCCTTTAAATTAAGGTATTTTGACAACACACCAAACGGTACTGTGGTTACTAGGTTAATATCTGATGTAGAAGCTATATCTGAAGTTTTTGCAATGGGCTTAGTCGCAATTATGGGTGATTTGTTAAAACTTACATTTATTATTAGTTTGATGTTTTATGTGAATTGGGTCGTAGCTATTTTAATATTAGTACCTATTCCATTATTACTTTTTGCAACTAAAGTTTTTGCAAAAGCCATGAAGAGGTCCTTCGAAAAGGAACGTTTACAGGTAAATAAATTAAATACATTCGTGCAAGAACATATATCAGGTATGAGTATTGTTCAGCTTTTTAATAAACAAAAACCAGAATTTGAAAAATTCACACTTCTAAATAAGGGACATAGAAGTGCTATGTTACAAGCTGTTTGGGCTACATCTTTATTCTTCCCTATCGTTGAAATTTTAAGTTCTTTGTCTATTGCATTTTTATTATTATGGTCATTCCTGCAATTGGACTATCACCCAGAATTGGTTAATGGTTTGGCTGGGATGATTTTCGGCTATATTTTATGGGTAAACATGTTGTATAGGCCTATTAGACAGATGGCTGATCGGTTTAATATACTACAGAGAGGTGTGGTGAGGGCAGAACGTGTTTTTGATATATTAGATCGTAAAGAAAGTATATCGAATGATGGAAGTACTACTGAGGTTGATTTCAATCAAAAATTAAGTTTTGAAAATGTTTGGTTTGCTTACAATGATGAAAACTGGATATTAAAAGGAGTAAATATTGATGTTGAAAAATCAGAATCAATAGCTTTAGTTGGAACAACTGGTGCAGGTAAATCTACTATCATTAATTTGTTGACCCGATTCTATGAATTCCAAAAAGGTGAAATAAAAATTGGTGACACTTCAATTAGAGACATTAACCTATCTGTTTTAAGGCAAAACATTGCCGTGGTATTACAGGACGTTTTTTTATTTTCAGATTCTATCTTAAACAACATTACCATGGGAGATGATTCGATTACGCTAGATCAAGTCATTGCCGCTTCTAAAAAAGTGGGTGCTCATGGGTTTATTTCTAAATTACCAGGTGAATATAATTACAATGTACGCGAAAGAGGTGGAGTTTTATCTGTTGGTCAAAAGCAACTTATTTCATTCATTAGAGCGTTTGTATATAATCCTAAAATATTAATCTTGGATGAAGCAACTGCTAGTGTCGATAGTGAGTCTGAAGCGTTAATTCAAAAAGCAACTACAGAACTTCAAAAAGGAAGAACATCTATTGTAATTGCCCATAGATTGTCAACTATAATTAACTCTGATAAAATTCTAGTAATCGATTCTGGTGAAGTGATTGAATCTGGAACGCATAACGAATTATTAGCGATTGAAAAAGGTCAATACAAAAAATTATACAACCTTAATTTTGTTTAATGGCTTGAATAATTTGTTTTAAAAAGGTATTTAAAAGTACACCCGTCAGCACCAAAGAAATACCAATATAAACAATTAAGCTTAAGTTCTCATCAAATATAAAAACACCAATACAAACGGCATATACTGCTCCTAAATATTTAAAAGGCGTCACTTTAGAAGCATCTTCTTCATGAAAGGATTTAGTCATAAATATTTGGGCAATCTGTGTGAATATTCCTATTACTAATAAAATGCCCCATTCAATTCCTATAGGTATAACAAATCCCTTAATCATCATAATTACAATCATTACAGGGGTTGCCACAAGTGGAAAATACATCACTACAGTTATCGGGTGGTCCGTTGTTCTACATTTCATAATGGCATTATAAGCCACACCTGAAAATACGGCCGAAACAACACCCATAATCACCCAAAATGGATCGATTTGAGATGTTATATTAGAATTTTTTCCAAATCCAATACACCCTACTCCGATTAAAGAAATCATGAAGAAGAGCCATTGAATAAGCTTAACCCTTTGATTCAGTAAATAAATAGCGAATAATACAGTGAAAATCGGAGATAAATACTGAACCGTAGTAGCTACAGCAATTGGCAAGTTCTTAATTGTATAAAAGAATAGAGTTAATGCAGTAGCCCCAAATACACCTCTTATGATTAACCATTTTTTATTATTCCCGAAAAAAGGAATTTGTTTCTGTTTTATAATATAAAAACAAATTACTAACGATATTACCGATCTGAAAAATACAATTTCATAAGGTGGATAATCTTGAATAGATTCAAAAACACCACTAGAATTAGTTAACACTTTAACTAACAAATTAACAAACGCAAAGCTAATTGATGAAATTAGCATATACAATATACCTTTATTCACTACTTGTAAGTGTTGATTAAGTCAAAGGCAGTGTAATTCATTAAACTACCTTCCCAGTGTTGAATAGTTTCACCGTTTTTATCGATTAAAAAAATAGAAGGAAACACATAATTCGCAGTTTCTTGAAAATAAGTATCATTATCTATCATATGATATTTGAAATTACCACCTTTATTTTCATTCATAAACATAATAGCATCTTCATTAGAACCAGGAAACAAGGCAATGACTTGAGGGGAATTACCGGTTGACTGTAGTTGTCCTATTTTATTTGACATTTCCTTACACGTCCCACAATTAGTAGAAAAAAAGATGACTAAGGCGTGTTTTGAATTCAAATTAAATTCACTATTAGTCTCTTCTTCAAGGTTTACAATGTCAAGAGACAAATCAGAAGTTCCAAAATTACCATAATCAGTTGTGTAAATTGGTTGAGCAATAAAAACAACTATAAACCCAACTAAAATGGCTATTAAAAAGACTAAAAATGATTTCTCACCTGTTGTAATGGCTTTGTAAATTAATTGAATCCCTCTAGCAAATCCTAAAGACACTATTAATCTAAGTAATAGAGACCCTTTAACCCATCCAATAATTGACACCTTACTAACAAAATTAGTTAAAGAATCAGTAAAAGTAAATGCGAGATATAAAGAGATGAGGACAAAAGCTATCCCTTTTATACTATTAATCGTTTTTGTTGACATTTTACAAAA
>Ga0209395_1002590_pt1 | contig 23348 bp, 24 predicted proteins | sample GOMGulsemesocosm_3_FD_184635 | JGI IMG/M metagenome (GOLD analysis project Ga0209395, IMG submission 184635) | Methane-oxidizing microbial communities from mesocosms in the Gulf of Mexico - GOM9D Gulf of Mexico (SPAdes) (version 2) | ecosystem: Environmental > Aquatic > Marine > Cold seeps... | reverse complement strand
TGGTAGTGATATAAACACCATCATGTAAGATTTTGTGCTTTGAAAATAAAGGAAGAGCTTTGCGAACTATCTCAACAGATGTTGTCATTATTGGTGCAGGTCCCGTTGGTCTATTTCAAGTTTTTGAGCTTGGTCTACAAGGCTTAAAAGCCGTTATTGTTGATAGCCTTGCTGAAATAGGAGGGCAATGCAGCGAACTGTATCCTGAAAAACCCATCTATGACATTCCGGCGTTGCCCAATGCCAAAGCGAAAGATGTTATTGAAAACTTATGGCTACAAGCACAAACGTTTGACCCTATGTTTGTATTAGGAGAACGCGTAGATAACATTGAAAAAAAATCGGATGTTGCATTTGTTGTCACGACAAATAAACACACAGTCATTAATGCAAAGGCCGTGATCATCGCAGGGGGGAATGGCGCTTTTAGTCCTGTAAAACTTAAAGTCCCAAGAATTGAACAATTTGAAAATACACAATTATTCTATCGTATTACTAATATTTCTCAATTTGCAGATAAAAATATTGTAGTACTTGGTGGAGGTGATGCTGCTCTCGATTGGAGCTTAACTCTGCAAAAGGTAGCAAAAAGTGTATTGCTGATCCACCGAAGTACAAACTTCAAAGCGGCGCCAAGTAGTGTTGATAAAATGACAACACTTTGCGAGCAATTAGAGATGCAATTTCTTTGTGGGCAAGTATCCGCCTTTGAAGACGTTCAAGGTCAATTACGTTCGATAAGTGTGAGATCTAAAGATGGCATTACCCGCAAGGTTTCACTTGATGCTTTGGCTGTATTTTTTGGAATGTCACCTAAATTAGGGCCGATAGTAAATTGGAAGTTGGCTATGCATCAACACCAAATAAAAGTAGATACACAATCATTCCAAAGCTCTGAAACAGGTATCTATGCGGTGGGGGATATTAACTATTATCCCGGCAAACGAAAATTAATCTTAAGTGGTTTTCATGAGACTGCATTAGCTGCATTTTCAATTGCAGAGCGCTTATCAGAAAACCAACGTATACCAACCTTGTATACCACAACCAGTGGCGTGGTACATAAACGTATGGGTGTAAATGTCTCTCTTGAAAGTTTGATGGAATAACGTATGTATAAACACCAAAAGCTTACAACCTTTAACATCGCCGTGATCCCGTTAATGGCTTATCCAACAGAGACTAAAACGATTATATTACCTATAAAAATGAAGGACCATTATGTTACAACCTGAGATTTTAACAAAAGAATTAGCGATCCCCGCTTTTTTTCGTTTAGCATTTAGGCCCTTTTTTTTACTGCCCGCTGTGCTTTGTGTTATTGCTGTATTAGCCTGGGTTGCTATTCTCAACGGTGCGCTCATTTGGCAAGGACATATCGCTGTTACTAACTGGCATGGACATGAAATGGTCTTTGGTTTTGCAACAACTGTTGTTATTGGTTTCTTATTAACCGCAGCACAAACATGGACCGGCATTCGTAGTATTAATGGCTGGGGCTTAGCCCTCTTAATTGTTCTCTGGTTAGTCGCCCGTATCGCATTTGTCAGTAATAATTCACTATTACTGATTGCTGGTATATTCGCTGAATTGGCTTGGTGGTTAATCTCGATAGCTTATCTAGCTTACATGTTAATAAAGTCAAACAGCCGTAATAACTTAATATTTATTCCCTTGCTCCTTATGTTATCCATACTAGACGCCGTGATTTTAATTGAATCACTAATGAGCAATGTGCCTCTAGTGAGTCACTTATCTTATGTGGCTGTATTGTTGATCACGACTGTTATAACGATTCTTGGTGGTCGTGTTATTCCTTTTTTCACTTCTCGCGCCCTTAATTTACCGGCCATAGTCGCTCGTCCTCGTATTGAAAGAACATTAATCACTCTCATAGTGGCTACCATTATTTGCTTTTTTTCAAGCTATTGGTTGGCTTACCCACCTCTTTTGGCTGCATTATTTACACTAACCGGTCTAGGGCAGTTACTTCGCATCAGTCATTGGCGTACCAAGGCTACATTAAAAGTCCCATTGTTATGGTCATTACATTTTGCTTATTTGGCAATGGGGATCGGTTATATAGCTCTAGGCATTAGCTATATCTCTAACAGTGTAAGTTTTTCTTCAGCTATACATATCATAACGTTAGGTACGATCGGTTCAATGATTTTGGCAATGATGTCGCGTGTTTCTCTGGGTCACACCGCACGCGCCTTACAAAATAATAAATGGGTAAGTCTCTCTTTTGCGCTATTGATTGGCGCCGCTTTAATTCGTTTTATTTTCTCATTATTTCACTGGCATTCATTAGGCTATTTATATTCAGGGCTCGGTTGGGCACTTGCCTTTAGCATATTCATTGTTTATTACGGCCCCATTTTACTGAAGTCACGTACGGATGGGCGTAGTGGATAACACAACAAAATCAATTTTTAACTTTTAACTTTTTTTAGTAACCCAATAAGGATTATATGATGTTTAACATTTTCAATACTGCAAAAGACTTGGCAAAACAGAGCATTGATGAGGAAGTACAAGTAGCAACAACGGCCACAGAAGTTGAACAAGCATCATCTGCGACAACTAAAGCGCCTAAACATGGTGAAGACGGTGTTTGTTGTGGTGGTTGTGGCGGTCAATAAACAATTAGTTATTATCTAATTTAAAATGGCAAGCATCTCAATATAAAGTAAAGCACGAGGAATATACGGCTAGTTCGTTTTAAAGGACTAGCTGTTTATGACTAGGTAGCTCATTGTAATTACAACATGCAACTGAGTATTAAACTATAAGCTAACAAAATATCATGACTTTATCATGAATGTTAGCTTCTATTTTTAGCTATATAGAGAAGCAACAAATGCTTCCTTTCCAATAGGTCTCTCTTTGTTTTAAAAGACACTTGCCAACTCTTAACGCTATTATGCTTAATATGCGTTTTATTGTAACTTTCACTAGTTGACAGGATAGGCGTCAACAAAGTTGTCCCTCTTCTGTTCGAGTCTCCGAATTTTTGCCTTAAATTCATTAGCTTCATTCTTTTTGTTTTTTAATACCCTACTTATTTTAACAACATTATCGTATATCTCGGGATCGGGGTCTTTCTTTGCCAAATCCAAAAATCTATGATATTCAGCCCTTAACTCATCAATTTGCTTTTTATTTTTACGCAAATCATCTTTGGTTACTTTGATCATATTGAGCAATTCATCAAAACTCGCATCCTCTATTTGCTTTGCTTTAGCAAATCTAGCTTCTTCTTTAGCCTCTAAAATGGCTAACCTTTTCCTTGTAGCCTGCTCTCTTTCGTATTGCTTTTCTTTTTCTCTCGCAATACGATTAGCTTTTTTAATGGCTAGCTTTTCCTTTTCCGCTTGTTCTTCGACTAATTTTTCCTTTTCGACTTCTTCTCTGGCTAACCTTTCCCTTTTAACCTGCTCTATTCTTCTTTTTTGCTCTTCAATGCCGCTATCAATTTTTATCAAATAAGAAGAAACTTCACGTGCTAAAACCTCTTTAGCATTAAAACCAAAAAACACATCAATTTCTGCTTTTGCTTCAATATATTGTTCTTGTTCAAAGTAAGTTTTTATTTTCAGTGCCGAAAGCAGTGCGTTACTTTTACCTAATAAGGATTCAACTTTTGCAACAGCAGTGAGCACATCGTCATATTGCTGATTATCAAAAGCTTCTTGAGCCGCAAAGAAATACGCTTTCGCTTGATTGTTTTTGGATGACTGCCCATAAGATTGAAATGAATACATCATTAAAGTTAAAAGCAGTAGTACTATTATTTTTTTCATTAGTAAGTTCCGTTTAAAGCTATTTGACGGTATAAGCGTCAACGAAGCTATCTTTTTGCTTTTCGAGCCGTTGGATTTTATTCTTTAATTCATCGACTTCTTTCTTTTTGGCTTTTTTAGATTTTGATGTTTTATTTGCGCCCTCGATCATATCAGGGTCTCCGTGCTTTGCTAAATCCCAAAATCGCTTATATTCAATTCCTAAGTCATCATACTGCTTTTTATTTTTACGCAAATCATCTTTGGTTACTTTGATCATATTGAGCAATTCATCAAAACTCGCATCCTCTATTTGCTTTGCTTTAGCAAATCTAGCTTCTTCTTTAGCCTCTAAAATGGCTAACTTTTTCCTTGTAGCCAGCTCTCTTTTGTATTTTTTTTCTTTCTCCTTTGCAATACGTTTAGCTTTTTTAATGGCTAGCTTTTCCTTTTCCGCTTGTTCTTCGGCTAATTTTTCCTTTTCGACTTCTTCTCTGGCTAACCTTTCTCTTTTAACCTGCTCTCTTCTTCTTTTTTGCTCTTCAATGCCGTTATCAATTTTTATCAAATAAGACGAAACTTCACGCGCCAATGCATCTTTAGCGTTAAAACCAAAAAAAACATCTATTTCAGCTTTTGCTTCAATATATTGTTCTTGTTCAAAGTAGGTTTTGACTTTCAGTGCAGAGAGTAACGCATTACTTTTACCTAATAGCGATTCAACTTTATCAATAGCAGTTAAGGCATCATCATATTGCCCATTATCAAAAGCTTCTTGGGCGGCAAAGAAATACGCTTTCGCTTGATTGTTTTTGGATGACTGCCCATAAGATTGAAATGAAAACATCATTAAAGTTAAAAGTAGTAATATTATTATTTTATTCATAGTAAGTTCCATTTAGGGGAGCCGCTTTAGTTTTGCTAAAACAAGCAGTAGTACGAACAACTCTGTTTTATTTGTTGTATTTCTGTACAACTCATTTAATACTACCATTACTTTCTTAAATGTGAAAAAAATCTATGTATACAAGGATTTATTATTGGTGCCTGTTTTGAGTTTGGCACGGTTATTTTTTGCTACTTTGACTTTATGTCTGTGTATACTTGCGCCTAATAGCTTAGCTCAAGAAAGTGCAGGCTCTACTCCTGACGACCCAACTGAAGCGCAACGAAGACATGACAATGTATTCTTTTATCAAATATCACCATTACTGAAAGAATATAACGAATTCAGTAACCGATTCCAAACTACGCTGGGCAAAAGGGGTGGCAATATGTACGGTCCCAATGTTGATGTGATTAAAGAATTTATAAGCGGTACTGAAGCAGCGCTAGATTTTGCCAGTAACATCGATCTTGAGTCTCGCGCCCTTGAAATTAAAAAACTTTATGCTTCTATTGATATGTTAGATAGTCAGCACAGCAGCATAAAAAGTCAACTTGAGTTTTTGCGAAAACAGGTTGCTGACGCCTATAAAAATATTGAAAAATCGAATAAAAAAGCTGAAGAGAAAGAAGTAGAAACAGCTGAAAAAGATATAGAAGCCGAAGATGATTTTTGGTCTGGTGAAGATTCAGAGCCTGTTAACGAAAGTAAAGCCAACGATGATGATTTTTGGGCTGGCGAAGCGGTTGAAGAAGCCAAAAATAGCATTTCAGATGATGACTTTTGGGCCGGTGAAACAGCAAGCGCGGGAAGTGATAGTGATTTTTGGGATGGTGCTGAGTCTAACGATTCAATTGATTTTGAAATAAAAACGAAAGGCAATACACAAGGTGTTGTTTCGAATAGTGGTAAAGTGCTTATTCCATTTAAGAATTGGACAGTGTTGTCTTATAAAAATGGCTTAGCTAATGTAATAATGGATAGAAAACGAGTGAATTCAGACAGATGTGAATTTTGGGCTGATAGCTGGTACTTTAATGTGAGCACATACAAAAAAGGAATAACTGACAAAAGTGGTCAATTGTTAATAGAACCAGTCAAGTTTGTTTCTGGACACATGGATATGAGTAAAGGTGTTTTCTTGGGGGCTGGATCTTTTGATTATGAAACATATAAAAGAAACAGAAGGATTAAATCTAGAGAATGTAAAATCAATATTTCTCAAGAATGTAAAATCAATATTTCTCAAGCATTGGAAAGGAGCCTTAATAGCTATTTAGCGCAAGGATATAAAAAGGCCAATAATTAATAAAAATGGCAACTGTGTATTTATGAACAACATTACTGACATCAACAAAGCATTTAACATAACCGTTGAACTTAATAGTGCTACATCAGCCCAATACCAAGGGCATAACCAACGTGTACTATCTTACGTATTATGCCCTCAAAATAACCGCGTTGTTTCACAGGATGCTGATGGTTTGCATTTGTGGTCTGTAACTACGGGTGAACAACTAGCACACTACCCTGTAAGTGATGGTGATGAGGTGGGTGAAGAGTATTATATTACTTGTGATGAGAACTACTTGATCGCTTCAACGTTTAGTTTTGACCCGCTTGATGATGATCATTGTTATCAGTCACTGCATATTTTTTATATTGGCAACGATAAGTCCCTAACAAACAGTAAAACATTAACACCCTGCGTTGAATCTGTGATGGTGGTGGAAAGCTTAGCTATCTGGTGTGAACTAACCAATGATAAAACACTTATTCATACCTTAGGTGATGTGGACTGTGGCCGTGAAGAAGGCATTAAACAACATACTTATCAAGTGACGTGGCAAGACGATAATAATAAGAATAGCCCAAGGTTAACTCATCATTCTGAACAATTATTAGATGAAGAAGAAATTAACTGGGGCAATGACTTTATGAATATGCTGCCAATAGTTTATGTACCTAATGGTGAGGGTGAAAAATGATTTGTGGCTCTTTACTTTGCACTGAATGCGGAATAATTGTTGATGTGGTAAACCCTAACAATGAGAATAGCCGGATTTGTTTAGATTGCGGTAATAGCCATGGCTACTATGCGGGAAAGATATGCTGTAGTGACTGCGGTAGCGATAATACCCAGAGGATATTGCATCAAAAAGGTGAATCAGATGAAATATGCCCAAAGTGTAAAAAAGGGGTACTGCATTTTTGTATTTAGATTGTTCGCATCGCGCTATGGAGCCTTCAATATATTCTCCCCCATTTACAGGAGCATTCTTTGCGTATTCAAACTTTAGTGCTTATACCCACCCTCGACAATGTTAAACAGCAAGTTGAAGCGTTACTTATTCCCTTTGATTGTTATAGCTATCAACTACTGCTTGCCAAAGAAGATGTTGCAGAAAAAATGCAAGAATTAGGTGCAAATAACGAGGAAGAATTTATTCCTATATTTGAAGCTTATATAACGGAAACAGAACCATTATTTAGCCACCTGATTATTGAAGATGGTAACTATTTTAATGTTATGGAAGTGGGAGGTGAGTTTAGTTGGTACGATATCGGCGGCCGATACTCAGGGATATTTGATAAGATTAAACAATCTTCGTTAGGTTTAGATAACACACTAGAACCACATGTTTGTTTAGTCAGTGAATTACTCGCAGATACCAATAAAGAATGTGCGGTAATTGTTTCAGAAAAAACAGGCTGGCTTGATGCCGACCAAGTTGATAACAACTGGCAACAACAATACCAGAATGCGCTTAATCAGCACTTAGATTTTTATGCTGTTTATGTGGTATGTAAGGGATAATTCCAAAGCCAAACTTAAACTTAATCTAATGTAATAAAGTTAAAACAATTACTGCATGATTTACTTTTTATTTTCTTTGTTGTTCATCTCTTTTAAAAAATCAACAAAGGGGCTTGTATGCACAGCAGGTGTACTTATGTTTAAGGCACCAAACGCTTGTTTTTTGTAGCGCAACTTGGCATCTTTTTTAACAAACGAAACAGCACGTTCATCACACGCACCCAGCTTTAAAAAATTATCCTGCCCTTGTGCTAAAAATAGGTGATTTGGCATACTGTAACCTTCAGGGTGTTGTATGCCATCATCTTCCCAAAAACATACTTCACAAATTTCATGCATACCAATAAAAATAGGTGATTTGGCATACTGTAACCTTCAGGGTGTTGTATGCCATCATCTTCCCAAAAACATACTTCACAAATTTCATGCATACCAAGTTCAGGTAATGTTAAGTAGTTGCAACATGGGCAAGCAAATAATTCTTTAGTTTCGTTCATCTATTTATCACTATTTATTTTGCTGCAAACTTTTTTCAAGTTCTCTATGTGCCCAACCAAAGGCGTCAGCGTTCATGCCATGCAATTTATGTCCCCATGCATATTCACAATGCACATCATCACCACCAAAACCTAAGATATAAGAGCTAATATCAGCCAATTTCCCAAAGTTTTCTTGGGAAATTTTAACTTCACAAGAACCACCAAACTTATCATCTGCAAAATAATAATCAAAACGTCCTTTAATGACTGTTTCGTCATAAGAGTTTTGAGTTTTTCCTAAGGCCAGCATGCCCAACTTACCTAACGGAATGGGTGTGATCGCCGAGGCTGCGATATAGCTAAGCTTTAGGAACGAGTTATCTATTTCTTTATTGAAGGCTTGAAACTCAGAAATAGTTTGACGTATTTTGTAGGTATTTTGAATAAAGCTCGTTTCTTGTAAATTATATTTTTCTTTGATGATTTCTTCACTTAATAAAACACCTTGGGCGTATAAATTAAAGCCAACGGTTCCAATAAATAAAATCACCAGTAACTTTTCTTTACTATTGCCGCCAATATTGAACATATAAGGGGCTAAAAATGGAAATACGACTGTCCAGAGTAATTTTCTTATTAGACTTCTTTCTTTTTTAATTTCAGGAATTGATTCAACGGGGCTAATATTATCGCTCATAAATTATTTGTTATTTGAAAGGAAGGCTAATTTCACTTTATCAAATTAGTATTGGATTACAAGTGCCATGTTTAAGCTATGCATAACTTAACTAATATATTGGTTACAAAAGAATTAATGAAAGGCATTACAAACATAAGGCATTTTTATCCGGCGTTTGCTGCGAGACGGAATAAAAGGTTCGTTACTTGAAAAGCTGCTGTAGTCGTCAAAAATATTATGATGAAATAAACAGCGCTTAACTTCATCAGTATTAGCCGTTTTTGGCTCGGTTTCTACCTCGCCATCAAGACAGCCTGTTATAGTGCCTTCGTTAATGGCAAAAACAAAATCGCCGTTATCGTAAAAACTTTCAATGTGATCAAGAAAGTATTCTTCAAATACTTCGCCTACTTCGGCGTTTTTATCATCATTAATGAATTTCTGTGTATCAAAAAATACAAAAAAAGGATGACCTTCATCGGCAAAGGTAATGTATAAATACTTGCCGTTTTCAGAAAATTCAAAGTGTGAAAATGAAGCGTTTCCTGCATTCACTAAATCATTTAGTACCCTAATATCACCGTGTTCATTTTTAACAAAAAAAGTTACTTTAGTTACGTATACTGGCTCGTACTCATCAACAGTTAACGTGCAAAGCTGCTTTGTATTTACCGTTTGATCAGAAGGTATTATGACGCAGTGAATATCATCAGCCACATCTGGGTGATTTAATATATGTTTAGCCAAGTTTTGACCAAATTGATTAGCAGACTGTGTAATAGAATGATAACTACTTTCAGACTCTACCCTTTCAAAGCCTGCCTCGTTATCTAGCTGAGCTATCGGCGTGATACTACAACCAAACAAAAAAGCGGTAAAAAGAGTAAAAACACCGCCTTTAATTAAAACTGAACGAGAAATGATATGGGAGAAAAAAATCATTTATTAACTTTACCTATTTACCATAAGCTCATTGGCTGTTTTGGCATTGTATTCATCAATCAATACTTCTTTTAAGTCTTTAATTTCTCTGAATACATACTTCGTTTTATTGCTTGGGTCACTTAAAATGGTATCAATATAATCGACAACCGTTTCTGGTTGTCCAGTCTCACTATTTAGGCTAATAGCATTTACTTTCACGTTATCATTTAGCTCAAAAATAAAATCAAAATACACACCGCTATCAAGCCTCATATCAATGACCCGCTTCATGATGTGCTGGGGGGCTTTTAATCCGACGACTCTTCGAGTACATATCATTTGATCTAGATTCTTATTCCAAAATTTTGTTAATGTGGTTTTGTATGAAGGAGTCTTTTTTGTGATATTAAGATGCTTTAAGAGTGACCTCTCAATCACTTTAGCAGAGTTCTCTCCTGTCGATTCTTGGGCTACTATTAGTTTTCCACAAATCTTGTTCGACAAGTCCTCCATCTCTTGACTTTGTACACCACCTCCATAAAGCTTAAGTGGATCAGCAGCACTTACAACAGTAGTTAGACATAAGAAACACAGCATAATAGCAGCGGAATACATAGAAAGTTCACACTTAAGGCGGCTGGAAAAAAGCTGGATATTTATCACGTTAAGTCCTTTTGCGTAAAACAATAAAGTTATAAACTAGCATAATCAATTTACTTAAGTTGATGATGAATAACAATACGGGATTAGTTTGAGTTAATTAAATTACGCTCTATTTGGCTTATTTAATCTGATGATTTTGGATCTGTTTAACAATATCAGTAATAGTGCCACCACCGACACCATCAGGATCGTAGTGATGTTGCTCAAATTCATGCTGCACTTCTTTAATATAAACAATAAATTCGTTGAAGTAATCGGCTTTAACATATTCACTGGCATATTCGCTATTAAACATCCATACGCACTCTTTAACAAAGTACCCTGCCGCTTGTACTAACCTGTGGTTGTTATGCCCTGAGGTGCTTTCAACGGTATTACTGACCAGTGTTAAGTTCTTTTCTTCTATGTTGTCGCAAAGTTCATTAATATGTTGTGCGAACAGCGCTAAATCTTGCTCACTTATTTTTTCTATTGGTGACTGTTCAGTTACTTTACCGAATAAGTTAAAACGCTTTAGAAAATTCAACACGGTTAGAAACCTTCAAACGCATATTTAGGATACTGTTTGGCGTATTTTACGTATTTTCCACCATATTCTTCCTGCAATGATTTTTGTAAATCTGCAAGTTCATCAAAATCATAAAGCCCTTTTTTAGAATTATCATTTCTAATGCTTTGAATATAATCGAGCAAGGTTTCTGCTTCACCTTTGGGGTTGATATGGAAAATGTTAATATCTACCTTGCTTTCATACTCATCATTAAATTCATCTTCTAATAAAAATTCAAAAAACACTTCTTCTTGAATATTCATATCGATGATGCGGCGTAGGACAGGTTGAGGCGTTAAGTATTTATTATTTTCATGGGTGCAAATTAATTGTTCGTTAACTACATTCCAAAACTCTATGACTTTTTTTCGAGTATTTGTTGCATTGACATCAAGTTTTAAATGTTTAGCAATAGTGAACTTAAATGCCATCGGCCCTGACAACACATCTGTTGTTTCAGAGCGAGTTAACTGATTACATAATCTATTGGCTAATACTTCCATTGTTTTACTTTCAAAATACGCTTTCTCTGGCCCCGCGGCTAAAGCATTAAAAGACAGCAGTAAACTTGCTAACAGCAGTAATTTCATAATACCCTCTTCAAAAAATAGCAATACAGAGAATTCATATAGTGTTTAATAAATCATACACCTAGTTACACAGATGCTTTATTAAGAGTATCATTGTTAAACAATAATGACGTTAAAACTCTTTATTCAAATAATAATAACAGCAAGTCATTAAAAATGAGGGAGTGAAAATGAATCTTTGGCGTTATTTTCCAGAATCGCTATTAGAGATCAGCGGCATATTGCTACTGCCCTATTTAGCTATCCCTTTCTATCTCTATATTTTTTATCCCTTGAATAAGCAGGTGGATGAGCGCAAAGGCTTGGCTATATTTTTATTGGTATCAGTAATGGCAAGTAGCATTATGTTATTTTCTATAGGGCCACAAATTGGTAAGGTGATTCCACCGTTGGCGTTAACTTTAGTGGTGACAATGCCAACACTAATGTTCATCAATAAGCTTTACACTAAAATTTATCACTCTGCGCTTTTATGGTTTTTTGTCATGTTAGCTGGGTGGTTACATAGCTTAAGTTGGGGAGTGTGGCTATTTGCCTTGGGTGGTAGTTAATTGTTTAATTGTTTAATTGTTTAATTGTTTAATTGTTTAATTGTTTAATTGTTTAATTGTTTAATTGTAGCCACGCTAGATTCGTCTTTAACCGCTATCCACTAGTATTTGCTTTCATATATAGCATTAGGCATATCTAATTTTTCTGCTCGGCCACTAACTTATCTAAGTGAAGTACTTGCCATTGTGTTCACACAGAAAAAATTAGAAGGCAGTCTGCATATATGATCACTTCGCACAGTTTTAAACTCTCCTTGAGAATAACGCCACTCATCGCGGTTGATTGGTAGCGCTGTAGAAACTCAGTTTGATAATAGCGTCTAGTTAACTATTCGTTTCCAATAAGTGAGACAAGGTTTGTTTAGCCATTTTCTCTGTTGCCAAAGAAGACTCTTTATCTAATGCAAGCTGCCCTAGGATATTTAAAGCCTCTTGCCTTTTCGATTTCCGATGTAAAATAAGCGCTTTATTGATCATTAGAATACCATATGTTTCTTTATCTGGGTCCGCCTTTAAACCATTTTCAATTGCAGGTAATACTATTTCATCTTGGTCAGGTAGGGATATAATTTCTTTCCATGCGGGTGCAAAATTTGGGATTTTAGTTACTAGATTAAATACTGATTTGGCTTTTTTATCTGCTTTCATCCACTCCAAACTAAGATATGCCATATATAGACCTTTAGGAAATATTCCATCTTGCTCGCCTTGCAGAGTATATATTGCAGTCTTGGTTGTGAAGAAGCCTCTTGGTTCCATCTTATTTACTTTTTGATAAAGCTCTAAAGCTCTGTCAAAATTATTCATTAGCATATTGGTATATGCCATATCGTATATTGGATATGCCCACTTGGGGTCCACGATGGAAGCTTTAACTAAAAACTCTAGAGATTTCTCATATTCACCTTGCTGGCCAAAAGCGCGACCTTTTTGATGGTGTTCCATAGCTAGTTTAGAGACCGTATTTTCTGACACTATTTCCCATGAGCCAGTACCTGAAAATCCTTGAAGATCTTTTTTTGTTAGTATTTTACCCGTAGTCGAGTGCTTAAATACAACTTCATTTGCCAAAGAAGTAGAACTGCAAATAGATAACAATAAAAATATAATTCCAAGCTTACGCATCAAGTTGTGCCTTAATAGAGTTAACAGATAATTTAACTCCCTCTTCCTATTGCTATGCTTATCGTGCAATTGCTTTTCAAAAAATGGGAGGCAATAATGAACAACACTACTACAGTTGGTGTAGATTTGGCAAAAGGTGTGATCCAAGTATTTGTATTTTATAAAAACAAGGTACTTACTAATACCTAAATAGCACCATTAAAATCCACTTCATGGCTAGTGTTGCAACAACAACAACAACAACAACAACAACAACAACAGAGTTGTTGTATTTTAAGCTTGTATTACATCAAACTATTGGAAATGCAAACTAGGCTCATAAAAAATGCCGCACAAATAAATTGTGCGGCAAAGGATCTTTGGTAGATGAAATCCTACACATGTAATTGAACTTCACAATTAAGACCAGGGAGTGCTGCAAATTGACAGATTACACAGCGTAAAGTGTATTTATAAATCCACTTTACGCTGTGTACTCAACACCGAGCGTGTTAAGTACACAGTCCCTTCAAAGGGTTTAGAACTTCATGGTAACACTCGCTTGGAAGTATCTACCTGTCACATCAAATACTTGTGAGATAGTATTAATACCAGGACTCGCATTGTTAAAACCTTGACCTGCCCACTGTGGCGCAGTATCAAGAACGTTACGAATATTTAAGGTAGCTTTTGTATCGTCAGATATAAAGTATGTAGCTGAAATGTCATGATAAACTTCAGAATTAAAGTTATTGAAATCAGTTAAAGGTTGGAAGTCAGAAAAGTTAAAGTTTTGCTCATCAACTGAATCAACGGTATCACCGATATAGCGCATTCTCCATGAAACTGCCAAGTCATCCATATTGTAGCGGAAGTTTAAGTTAGCACGATCATCTGGGTTTAATACTTCACCCGCATAATCAACGGACGTACCATCTTCAATTGCAGTTTGAACCCATTCAGTTGTATGGTTCCATAAGAAGTTAACACCAAAAGTGCCCGGACCTAAATCCATTGTGTAGTTAATTTCAATATCGAACCCTTTAGTATCAATATTGTTTTCGTTACTTGTACCTGAATGAACTTCAGATAAAGCACCTTTATAATCACGTAAAGCATCACCACCACAAAGCGGATCAAAACTCGACGCAGCTACGTCATAACAACGTTGCATTACAACGGTACGAGTTGTAGTTCTGATCGCATCTTTAACTGCAATATCGTAATAATCCGCAGTCATTGATAAGCCATCCGTCACTTGCCAAACAAAACCGGCACTGAAGCTATCAGATGTTTCAGGATTAACATCAGGGTTACCACCTACTGTTCCACCTGTACTTTGTGCCTCAATTTGCGTCAAGTTAAATGCACCGTCACGCGCAATTCGGGCAGCAACTTCGGGAATCGTCAAACAGTTATTCTGTGACTGAGTACCACCAGCAGCTGTAACACCACTACATGGGTCGTTAACACCCGTAAATGTTTCACCACGACCACCGAACAACTCAGAAACATTTGGTGTGCGAATAGCTGTAGCAGCAGATGCACGTAACATCAAACCTTCCATCGGTGTAAACTGTATACCTGCATTCCAAGTGGTATCACCACCGGTAAGCTCATGGTCGGAATAACGTGCAGCAAGATCTAATTCCAAGTTATCTAAAATTGGAAGTAAGGCTTCACCAAAATAATCGTTACTATAGAAACTACCATCTGTAGCAGCCGTCGCATTAGAGCTAGTTGCGCCAATTTGTGATAAATCCCCTGGAGCAAATGAACCTTCTTCTAGACGATGTTCATAACCAAAGGCTACTGAAATGTTACCTCCTGGTAATTCAAAAGGTAGTTCACCCATCACGGTGGCAGCAACAACAAATTGCTCTACTTTACCTATCGACTTAGCAGGCGAAACAACATAGTTAATCGCCGCATCTGTAACTGAACCAGCAGAAAATAAGTTTAGAGGAACACAACCTTGAATACGCGCAATTTCACTTACACATTGCAATTGGCCTGAGTCAGCATTTTTTTCTACATCAAAAGCATTGAAAGCACGTTCAGTATTTACCTGACCACCATTGTTTTGTACTTGTTGAGTTTTTCCCCAAGAGACATAACCATTAAATGACCAGTTATCATCAATATTCCAATCAATACCTTGAACAATACGAATAGTATCACGCTCTAAATCCGTTTGACGTGGACCAAATTCAACCATACGGCGAACCAGATTAGGAATATTGTCATCCATGGTCAAACCGTCAGCAAGTAGGTTATCTCTTAATAACTCAGGTACCATCGGGTTGCTCATTGAAATACCACCTGTACCACCGCGTGTCGGTTGAAATACCGAATTAGTAGTAAAAGGGGTTGGCTCAACAGTTGAATCATATGATCTTGCTGAGTTGAAATTAGCTTCTGCAAAGTATTCTACATCAGAGCCGATTTCTTGACGTACTGTCATAGCAACATATTTACGCTCAATTGGCGTTACCAATTGACGATATTGTGCACGGTTAAAACGGTCACTACCTGGCGCTTGCTCAAAGTTAAATGGCGTGCCATCCGCGTTATAGTCACCTACGCGACCTTGAGGAGGATAAGAAGAGTAAACGATAGCTTTTTGTTCATTACCGTTTGCATCAAGTGTTACCGCTTCATCTGTTTGTGAAAATTTTCGCTCTGAAGCATTTAAACCTCTATCGTCATCGTAACCAATTGCGATAACTGCACTACCTGTGTCCCACGAGCCACCAGCAGTAACATTAAGACTTTGCTTGATTCGGTCTGATTCCCCTGACGCACCTAGTTGAGTGTTTACTTCTACGCCGTCAAAACTATTGCGGGTAATGATGTTAATAACACCGGCAATAGCATCTGAACCATAAATAGCAGATGATGCACTTTTTAAAATTTCAACACGTTCAATCATAGACGCTGGAATCGCGTTTAAATCAACCGCATAACCAACTTGTGCAGCAGTACCTGAGACAAAACGACGACCGTTAACTAAAACGAGTGTTCTTTGTTGACCCATAGCACGTAATGCTGTGGTATTTAAACCAACACTGGTATTAGTAAAGGTATTACTTGATTGGTCATTAACCGCTAATGATACAGGATTGGAATTTAGGACATCGGCAACGTTTAATGCCCCCATTTCTTTAATATCGTTGCGGCCGATAACTGTTACTGGAACTGGAGTTTCCATATCAGTACGTTTGATACGAGAACCAGTAACTTCAATCCGCTCTACTGTTTCATCGTTTTCTTCAGCAATAGCAACATTTGATATTGCCAGCATGCCAATGGATGCCGCGGACAAAAGACTAACTTGAATTGTTTTTGTAAGTATATTTTTTTTAAACATAGTGTTTCCCTTAAAGATAATAAAGTCGAACATCACTGGGAATTAGTACCTCAAAAAAACCAAACAGGCTGATTGAGTTATTACTTTCATTTACCTAATGAATTCGAACATGGGCACACTACATTCACGCTTACAAATAATCCTGAATTGATAATAATCTCTTCCAATTTGTTACAAGTAACTTCCAATCCATTACGAGCAACTTCCAATTCATTACAAATAGGCATCCAAACCTTTAAAATAGCAAGTAAGCACCCACAAACAAAGAAAACCATAGACATCACAGATTGATATTATTAATAACTTTGAGAACACCAATTGATAGAGGTACTAAATGTTTGACGGCGAGGATAGTAACTGTTGAATTATGCTATTTATTCTTGAGGATATTTAATGTTCTCTTACATATAGCTGAACAGCTATTTTGTTGTAACTCTGCACTAATATGCGAGATTGTAATGTCACTTCAGCATGTAGGTATTGTACATAAGCCAAGTATTAAAACAGTACGAGGATTTTACATGCTCCTACACTGCTAGAGCTATGGTCAAAATATGTAATTCCAATGGAATATAGTCATAAATTTAACAGCTATAAAAATTAAACAAGCCACTAAAAATAATCACTATGGCTCTTAGGTTGGGTTTATAATATTTTTAAACTCTGTATTTTCACGAATTGATTTATAAATAGGATCAGCATTAAACCATAGTAGTTCTATTTGTTTTTGTGTTAAAGCTTGTTGAATATATTTTTTTGCGAGGTCATCCCGTCCGGCCTTTATTGCATACCTTGCATAAGATAATGGCGGTTGGTAGTGCCCTATATCATTTTGCTCTTTTTTATCGTGCAATAACCACAAATAAACCCCGGCTAAAGATTTTTCCCTAAATACTTCATGAACTTTCATCAACTCACTTTCTGAATAGTTTAGTATTTTAAATATTTTTATTAATTCAATAAATGCTTTATTTTCCTTCCCCATATCTTCATAGATTGCTTGTGCTGTTACATGATAAGCTCTCGAATTAGGAGAAAGGTCATTGAGCTTTTCTAATTCAGCTAGTGCGACATCAAGCTCTTCCATCATTCTATAGATCCATGCAACCGTAGGCACTGAGTAAGTAGATGGTTCAGCTGCCTTATATATATCAACATGCTCAATTGCTGACGAAAAATCACCTATAGCCAACAAGTATTGTGCATACTCAGCATGTAATACAACATCATTTGGTGCAAGCTCTAACGCTTTATCAAAGTATGTGTTTGCTAATGTGAAGTTCCAATCAACATAAAAAGCAACATGTGCTAATAGTTTATACGCTTGTGGTTGATTAGGTGCTAAAGATAATGACTTATTAAGCAAGTATTTAAACTCACTGCTTTTTTCAAATTTCTCAAGAGGAGAATCATTTAATAGTTTAAATTTCGTTTTTACTAAATCAAGATAAGCAGGTGCATAATTTGGCGTATTAATGATCGTTTCTTCAAAAAGTTGTAACGCTTGTTGCCAGCTTTTTTTATCTTTTTTAGTCAGCAGATATCTTGCTTTCTGATAATCATCATTAACTTCCATCGTTGGCAATGGCTCGGGGTTTAAATAGTTAAAGGTTAGTATCACGATTAAAAAACTGGTAAGAATAACTAAACTAATAGTAACCATATTACGAGATAAGTATTTGCCATTATTTTTTCCACTAGGCTCTACATTATTTATCTCAGTTACATTAGCAATAAGCTTATAACCTACAGTTGGAATTGTTTTGATAAAAGTAGGTTTTCTAGCATCGTCACCAAGTGCCTTTCTAATTTGGCTCATCGCAACAGACAAAACATCATCGGAGACAATTTTATTTGGCCATGCTTCAGTAAGCATTACTTCCTTAGTAACATTTTCACCTCTATAACGTATTAAACATAGTAGTAATTCTAATGACGCGTTATCTAAACGAACATTTTCTTCTGAAGTTGAGTTTTTAAATTTAGAAAGTGATCCTGTCTCGGTATTAAGAAACCACTGTTCTATTTGAATCTGCATAGGAAGACTACTTATTTTCTGAGGGTGTCAATTAATTCAACTTGAAGTTCAAACAATAATACGAAAATCTATTTTGTAACTCAACAGATATAATAAAATGTTACTACAAATAACAACGTGATACCTACATATAGTGTTCAATTTATCTTTTATATGAATATATTTAGAGACAATCTTGGGCGTAAACTTAATCATTATGTTATGAAGTACCTTTTGTTTATAGCAGTTAAGTTAACTATGCATAACACCAAAAACAGACCTTCTGTTCATAAATAATTGGTGAAATTTGGAAGTCTTTGTTGAAATTTGGAAGTCTTTGTTGGAGGTTTGAATGGCTCTTTGCTAATTTTGATTTAAATTTCATTTAATATTAATTCAATAGAATCGTGCAAATAAATAACCAAAATCATAATAAGATACACAAAATTGCTCTTACTATAAAAATACTCACAAGCGTTATGCTCTTTTCAAATATGTCTGTTGCTGCTGATAATACAGTACCTTTTACTTGGCTGAGTGGATTTAATACTGTAGGCGAAGACAGGATGATTGCAGGTAGTGGTGCATCTTGGGCTGATTACGATAGTGACGGAGACATGGATTTATTTATCGCCGTTCCATTTGGGGAAAATAATCGGTTATATGAAAATATAGGCAGAGGTAGTTTTAGAAAAATTGAAACTGGCGATATCGTTAATAATGGTGGTACATCTTCTGGCTCTGTATGGGGAGATTACGATAATGATGGTCTACCTGATTTGTTTGTAGCTAATCAAGAAAATTCCGACAATATGCTATATCACAATGAAGGTAACGGTAAGTTCACTAGAGTGATTATTGGAGATATTGTTAGCAATTTTGGGGATTCATATGCTGCTTCTTGGGGAGATTATGATAATGATGGCTTCCTCGATTTATACGTAGCCAATAATTTTGATCAAGCTAATTTCCTTTACCACAATAATGGTGATGGAAGCTTCACTCGAATTACAAAAGGGCCACACGTGGAAGACATCGCAAGTAGCTATAGCCCAACTTGGGTTGATTATGACAATGACGGTGATATCGACCTATTTGTAACTAACCATGATAATAAGCAACCAAATGCACTTTATAAGAACAACGGAAAAGAGGGATTTAGCAAGGTTAGTAATAGTGTTCTAGTGCAGGATAAGTTGATGACAAGTGCTGCTACATGGGGTGACTACGATAATGATGGTGATCTCGATGTTTTTCTTAGTAACGGTGGTTATAGTAATAGCCAAGAGCAGGTAAATTCATTTTTTATTAATCAAGGAAATGGAACTTTTATTAAACAAACACAAGGAGAACTAGTAAATGAAGCGGATAGTGCATTAACAGCCCAATGGGGGGATTATGATAATGATGGTGACTTGGATTTATTTATTTCGGTTTTTAGGGAACATAATAAGCTTTATCGAAATGATAATGGCAAGTTAACGAAAATAACAAAGGGTTACATGGTCGATTGGGCTGGGTATTCTAGCTCTAGTGCATTTGCCGACTTTAACTTAGATGGTTCACTTGATTTAATAATTACTAATTGGCAGGGGCAAAACAATTGGTTGTTTATGAATAAAGGAAACAAAAATAATTGGGCTGTAGTGGAGCTAAAAGGAACGGTTAGCAACAACTCTGGAGTCGGCGCTAAGATATACCTTCATAGTATACAAGAAGGTAAACCTGTAGTGCAGTTTCGTGAAACCATGTCACTGACAGGAGGGCGAGGGCAAAATTCTTCTAAACTACATTTCGGTTTGGGTCAAACAGACAATATTGAAAAAATAGTAATTAAATGGCCATCCAGCAAAGTAACAACAATAAATAAACCAAGTATTAATCGATTTTTGACCGTATCAGAAACCGGGAATATTACTAAACAAGTGAGCGCGGATGGAGAAACAAGCGCATTACCTTATAGTCTGTTTAAGGCTTATGGTGAAAACGACATGGTTGCATTTGAAAAAGCTGCAAAAGCAATGCTTGCTGATCAAACCGGTAAAATAGTATTAACAGGGCAGTTATGGGTAGTCTACGCGAATAATTTGTCTACAGATGAAAATGTAAAGCGTGAAATACTCGAACTTGGCCATAAATTATTACCGTATTCTGCTGAAGTAGTTTTTGAATTGGGTGATTTATCACGTAAAAACCATGATATGAAACAAGCAAAACGTCTTTATAAAACAGCTTTAAATATGCTACCTGCGGATACGATCGTTAAAAATGATAAAAAAAGATGGATACAACAAAATGCTAGCCGGTTTATTAATTAGCAAAAATACTAAGCAAAATATTATGTCAGTCAAACAAACGGAGGTGACAATATGATTTACAACTCTAAAGCTTTAACAATGGTTTGATGTAGGAAGTTCTGTTGTTGTGATAATGGTTTAAGAAAATATTCAGCAACTTTTTTACAGGCAAAAATTTTGAAAATGAAAGGTCAGCATATTTGTTTGACTTTATAGAATGATTCTAAATATTCCTAGTCGATGGCTACTTATCTTGAGGAGTTGCGACTTGGTATTGTTCAAATTTATTTGGCTAGTGAGTATGAATTTTGTTACCTAATTTATTAAGAGTGTAGTGGAAGTTAATACAATTTTCAAAATTCATATTTTAAGTCATTACATATTTCCCCCCCCCCTTTAAATACTTAGGAGTTTTTTTAATGAGATACACTTTATATATTTTTTGCATGTTATTTGTTTTTATTATGGCTGGCTGTTCAACAATGAATAAAGAACAATGTACGTCAGCTAATTGGCATGCAATAGGGCAAAAGGATGCGGAAGAAGGGAAATCGACCTCTAATATAAATGAATATAGTAAACAATGTGCGGAGCATCAAATCACACCTAATGAAACACAATATTCATCAGGTCATAAACTTGGTCTAATTTCATATTGCACTAAAGATAATGGTTTCGAGCAAGGGAAAAAAGGTAAAAAATATGCAGGTATTTGCCCTGTAGAACTCGAAACAGTATTTAAAAGTGGTTATGTAATAGGTACAGAATACTACGCAGTACTAAGCGTCAAGAAGAGCTATGAAACTAAAATAAATGCAAATAATAAAAAGATCAAAAAGTTAATCAAGCAAGTCAAAAAAATCACTTCAAAGTTAGCAGATAGTGAAACGAGTTCGCAAGATAAAAAGCAATTGAGAATTGATCGTGTAGCTAAAGGTTATGAAGCAAATCAGTTAGCAATAGATGTTCAAAACATCAGACCAAAGCTAGCCGTAGAAGAACATAAATACACTGAACTTATTCGAAAATACGGTTATCAATAACACTATTTCTCCACAATAAGTAGGGACATATTATTTTGATGATTTATCAAAAAGTTTAAATCCCCCTATTTGTTACTCTCGCTTAATAGATGCTAAACGTGAAAAAGCGAGAGTATTAAACAAGGAAATTGATACCGGAAGTTCCCCCCCCATTCAATGCACTAGATGAATCCTATTTGATATGGGATTCTATTAGCGAAAATGGATATGGTAATTAATTTGCCAAAGAAGTAGAACTCCACATAGATAACAATAAAAATATAATTCCAAGCTTATGCATCTGCTAGTGCCTTAATAGAGTTAACAGATAATTTGACTTGCTATTGCTATTGCTATGCTTATCATGCAATTGTTTTTCAAAAAATGAGAGGCAATAATGAACAACACTACTACAGTTGGAGTAGATTTGGCAAAAGGTGTGATCCAAGTATTTGTATATTATAAAAACGAGGTGCTTACTAATACCTAAATAGCACCATTAAAATCCACTTCATGGCTAGTGTTGCAACAACAAAGAGTTGTTGTATTTAAAGCGTGTATTACATCAAACTACAGGAAACGCAAACTAGGCTCCATCAGAAAAACGTCAAGAAGAGTATAAGTCCTAATGAGCCAACAAATAAATATCGACCTATATGGCTTTTGTTTGCCAAGCCAGACTCTCCACCAAGCGATTGTAACTCCTCCCGTAACGACGAATGGGCGCTGCTAAAAGTAATATTTTTCTCAACAATATCTAATAACTCATTAAAACAGCTGCCTAGAGTTCCCTTTCCGCCATTATATTCTCCAGCGTTACCGCTACTCATATTGGATTTTCTCTGGGTGATCTTATGGTCAAGTTGCTTGATAAAGTCAGCAATTGAATTGGCGTTTATGTTTTGACAATAATGGTCGAAATCACTGGCGGCGTTAATTGAAGCTTCAACGTCGTACTGACCACGTGTATTTTCCTTAGTTATTCTTACACTGGTAATCAATGAGGCAATAATTTTAAGTTGGTCAACGGTCATAGTTTTTTAAGATGAGTGAAATCTATTTTCAGTATAAAGTAGACTTAATGATTAACAAACATTAGCCATAATCAGCAATAATGAGGCAAAGCACAATATCTTATTGGCACAAATACGAGAAAATATACTCGCCCTCCTACGTGATTAACCATGTAAAACAAAGGCATTGGTATATAAAAGGAACGATAGGTATTTTAAGTATCATATACCATTGCCCCTTAAAACAAGTCAGGAAAATGCCTGCAAATATTCAAGAAATCTCTTGTAAGCCATATTAACTTTACGGTTTATATTAAAAGGCAATTGTCGATTTTAGTGGCAATATCCTGTAATTTTTGATGATCAAATCCTGGCAGTTCAGTCACAACTAATAATTCTTTTTGTTCTACAACTTGCAACTTTAAATAAGCCCTGAACAAGGCTAAGTCTTTTGTGTTCCTTAGAGCTACAAACAATTGTTTTTCAAGCGGTATTCTCTGTCTAATTAACTTTACCACTGTTTCATTACGATCTTCATATTCAGCTGAATGTAATGACATTTCGGTCAACAGTTTCTGGTTAAGTTCAAATGACTCTAAT
>Ga0209395_1002589_pt1 | contig 23353 bp, 19 predicted proteins | sample GOMGulsemesocosm_3_FD_184635 | JGI IMG/M metagenome (GOLD analysis project Ga0209395, IMG submission 184635) | Methane-oxidizing microbial communities from mesocosms in the Gulf of Mexico - GOM9D Gulf of Mexico (SPAdes) (version 2) | ecosystem: Environmental > Aquatic > Marine > Cold seeps... | reverse complement strand
AAATTGCTTTACCGTACTTAGAGTAAACTTTAGTTTTGGCCCCTGCGGTTTTGGCCATAGATAATTTGCGGTTTTGGTAAGCTCTGCCCATCTCAATGTCTTCTTTTATGTTCAAAAATATAATGCGTTAGATTCTACCAGCCTCAACGGTAGCTTGACTAGTGCTCATGCCGATAAAGTATTAATAAATTTGTTGAAACGGCTAAGAATAATTTTAATAGTATGACGCCCTAATGCAGGTTAAATTAATACTTGCTATTACAGCAGTGCTTTTATACCTTAGTTGTTGGTTTTAATGATAATAATTTCAAGGGAATACAATGGATAAGTATGATGAGTACAAGGTGTTATATGTAACTGAAGGCGGTTGCGGCACTTTGTTATTAGGCTCTAGTGGTTTGCCACTTAAAAGGCTGGAAGCAACATTAAACCAAGAAGCAGCAGATGGCTGGCAGTTAGCTTTTCAAGTCATTGAACAAAAGCGTTTTTGGTTGTTCTGGTCCCGTGAAGCGGTAATTATCACCTTAGGCCGCAGCCGTGGTTAAGAGTGCTTTGCTCAAAGCTATTCGTTTTTATCAAAAAACAGGAGGCTCAGTTAAGCACTTTGCTCTTAGCTGTAACTTTAGCCCCACTTGCTCTCATTATACCTACCAAGCCATTGAGAGTTTTGGCGTCATTAAAGGTTCAAGCATGGGCATTAAGCGGATCAGACGTTGTAATGATCCTGATTGTATTCAAGTGATCCAAGATCCCGTACCTAACAAGTAACTAACTAAAGGATTATTTATGACAAGTGAAATTTTGCGTCAGCAAGAAGAGCAATTACGTGTAAAAATAGCGAACCTCAACCCAGAACAAAAAAAACAGTATTACGCCTTAGAGGTTGCTCAAGTAAAAGATCCTGATACCTATGCCACTTTAAATTGGGCCTTTCTTGCGGGGTTGCATCATTTTTATTTAGGTAAATGGCAGCGAGGTTTATTTAATCTAGTGCTGATGTTAAGTGGTGGTTTGTTCTATTTTAGCGCGTTATCTCCCTTATTGGGCGGGGTTATGATCTTATTGGTTTTGGTTATTGAGTTACCGCAGTTGTTCAAAAGCCAGCAGATTGTTCATCGGTACAATAATCAATTAATGCAACGTTTGCTTAGTGAAGTAAGTAACTGAAGAATCGCTTTATCAAAGGAATTTCAAGGAGGAATAAATGAAAAAGCTTATTTTTTGTTTTGATGGTACCTGTAATAACCCGGAAGATGTCGCTGACATTGAAGATGATGCCAGTATTAGTAACATTTTAAAGCTACATGCATTTTTTGGCGGAAAACTCAGTCCACACAACGGCGCTTCGAAGAGGTTACCTCATCAACACAGCTTTTATTATAGTGGTATAGGCAATAGAGGTAATTGGCTGTTTAGAAAAATAAATGCCGCCATTGCACCGAGTTATGGTGAGATGGATGATATTCTCAGTGAAGCCCATGCTGACTTACAAAAGCATTATAATCTTGGCGATCAAGTCTATATTTTTGGTTTCAGTCGCGGTGCAGCCATTGCCAGAATGTTCGCTGCACATTTAACTATGCCAGTGAAATTTTTGGGTGTATTTGACACCGTTGCTGCCACATTAGGCTCACTCGACTTAAATCCTGAAACCTATCCTGCCAGCGATATTGTTTTTGAAAATGATATTTTAGCGCCTCATATTGAAAAAGCACTACATATTATCTCCCTTGATGAAAAGCGTTTATGGCTGCAACCAACGTTATTTAACCATGATAAGCGGGTAACCGAAGTTTGGTTTTCTGGTAATCATAGTGATATTGGAGGGGGTTATTGGTTTGACGGTTTATCAGATATTTGTTTACAGTTTATGATAGATAATATCTGTGATGACCTTACCGTTCTTTCTGCTGAGGATCTAGATTACGCTGCTCTGAAAATCCCCGATTTTAATGAAGAGATTAATTTTGACGACATGGTTATTAAACCGCTAGTTAATGGAAAAATTCATGGTCAGTTGTATCGATACAGTCACTTGGTTACTCATGCCACGCGCAGTGTACGTATTAATATTAACGAATTGCCCTCAACTTATTTACCCATCATTCATTACAGTGTCGCACAACGCTTTCAACAACAAGTTGAATATAGACCCTATGCACTGCGCGATGTAAATTATCAGTTACTTGATGAAGAGGGGTGTTTGAATGGACAATGTTACGGAGTTGTAGGATTGTCTTAACTAGCCGTTTAAACAGTTAATACTTTTTGTTACCGTTTTAGAAGTATATTTAACTTATGATATAAGAATAATAGCAAACAGACTAAGTTGGTTAATTAATCCGTTTGGTATCAATACTATTTAGTTTAGGGAGTCCTATTGTGACAGAGCAATTAACAGAACAAGAAATTATCAATAAAATTAGTCAGCGTCAGTGTTTCGTTGCGACTATTACCGGCGGGGCTTTTACCCTAAAGATTGAAAAATACTTACCTGCTATGTCGGCAGCTATTCATGATGGTAGTCAATTTAGATCGGAACTCGAAGACAACTGCTTACTTGATAAAAACTCGCGTTATTATGAGGAAGACCCTTATACCGGTAGCTTTATTGAACAGCAAGCGATCACCTTAATTGCCCATGACTCACGATATGAATATGACTTAAATCGTGATACCGATGAATGTGTTTATGAAACGGCTTGGGGTAAAGAGATTTGGAAAACGCCATTAAGCGAAGAAATGATTGCTACGAGCAAGGCTAAACATGCGCAGTTTTACCGTATTGTTGCCGCTGTAGTTGAGGCATTAGTTGCAGACTTCGGTCAATGTATTGTTTATGACAATCATTCTTATAACTTCAAGCGTCATGAAAGAAAAGATTTACCGGTATTTAACATAGGTACCACATCAGTAAAAGGTGAGCATTGGCGACCTATTATTGATAGCTGGCTTAGTGCCATGCAAAAAATGGATGTCCATGGCGTTGATATTACTGCCGCTGAAAATGATATTTTTTATGGTAAAGGCCGCTTAGCTGGGTTTTGTCATAGCCGCTATGACAATGTATTAGTATTAGCGACAGAAGCTAAAAAAGTCTTTATGGATGAACTAACCGGACAAGCTGATGAGGTGGTATTACCATCATTACAGCAGGTTTATAACGACACGGTTGCCGAGCATACTCAGTGGTATATTAAGCAATATCACCAAAGCTAGTTTCTTGTAACTTTTCTAGCTTATAAAAAAGCACCTTTACTTATATTAAGAGTAAAGGTGCTTTTTTTGGACTCAGCTTAATTTAACCAAACTAATAATAGGTTAAATCCAACCCAACACATCTTTCATCACCGACCAACGCGGCTTTTTCGCTTTAGGGTTTTTACCTAAAATCCAATAATCGTAGACCTTGTCTTGGAAACCATTTTCTTTCTTCAGTTTGAGCCAGGTATTCATATATTGCACGTAATCTAACTGAGCTTTTGGCATGACAAAGGCAACGGGAGCTTTCAGTCTGAGACCTTTAGGGATAACGGCTGAATAATGTGGGTACAGCATAGCCCAGGCTGAGCCGGATTCTGTTGAGTAAACTAAGGCATCAACGTCTTTATATTTACCTTTACCCTTGAGAAAATTCTTCACATATTCAGGGGCAGTAAATTGTGTTAATTGTGCATTTGGTAAGTGTTCTTTCACCATATCTTGATAGTACTGACTTGGGCCTAAGCCTAATTTTAATGTTTTCATTGCTTGAATAGCATAAATATCAGAAAACTCATCGCGCCTAGCATCACTGACTAATAAGCCTACGGTATGGGAAGTATAGGAGTCTGAAAATGATACTTCTAAAGCACGTTTAGGGGTAATAGTATGACCGCCAATAATAATATCAACACTGCCGTCAGCTAATAATTCGGCTTCATCGCCCCTATTTTTAATAAGGATTAGCGATAAATTAATATCAAGATCTTTAGCAAATTGATTAAGTAATTCAACATCAAAACCAATCATAAGTCCATTTTGATCTCTAAACGCATAAGGTAAGTTACCCTTGTAATAACCCACCCGAATACTTTTACGGGCAAGTATAACTTCAAGGCGGGGCAATTGTTGCTCAAAATGCCCTAATGGCGTCAGTTCTTTGTATTGGTCTACTTTAGCGCTGGCATTCATCAACTTCATTGTTTCAAACGTTTCAACACCTTCATACTTGTAGGGGATCAATGATTTCAAAACAAAACCTGCAGCAATCATCACACCAAAAGTAACGGCTAAATGCAGACCAATAGCCTGCATCATTCTATGCCATTTTAACTTTTTCAATACTGCAGATGCGACTAGTAACGTCACGACAAAACCGTGTAATGCAGCCAAACCCGTAGCAAATCTAGCCGTTACAACACTGCCTAATAGATATAACTGGAATTGGTCGGCAGGTAAGTCGAAAAAGTCGAGTAAAAAGGGAATAGCAACAGCCATGCTACCAAACGCGGTCAAGGCGCCCATTACCACAAAAGAAATATAGTCTTCAAATGCCAAGGGTGAGCCAACATACCAAGCAGAGAAGAGGATAAAACCTAAGCCTAGTAATGTTCCTGTACTAGGAAAACTATAAGCTGTTGGCACAAGAACATCTACTGTGGAATCTGTTTCTTCACACTCCATACCATGCTTGGCTAATAACGCTTTACTGCGCTCAATTATCATAGGTAGCACGACTAAAACTGTACCTGTAGCTAATGCCGTTATTACAGCTTCACCAGCGGTTGATAAAATTTCACGGTATGAAAAGGGGGTTGCCCAATGAATAAGTAGAGGCAAAAATACAAAAGCTAATAGAGCCGCTGCGGTTATGTATACCCATAGGAAAACTTGTAATCGACCAAGCTCTTCAACTTCTAAAGTACCAGCAGCAGAGGCTGAAATAGCAAAAATCCCCAAAGGTGCTAACTTGGCAACATAAGAAGCAACTTTCATTAAACTATCACCAATATTAGTGGTTAAGGTTAATAGTGTTTCTTTATTCTTTACTTGGATTAAGGCGACCCCCATTAACAATGAGAATAACACGACTGCGGGAACAATCGTTTCTGATAAAGAGGCAAAGATATTACTAGGAATATACAACTTTACAAAATTAAAGGCGGCAGGCTCGGCAAGCATGCTGGTGCTAAAGAAACCAGCTGTTTCCCAATCTGGGTAGGCTAAAGGCAGCAATAATAAGGTCGCCATTACTGACAGCCACATAATTACGATGACTTTTACCGCGCGCAGACCAATACGGCTAGCCATATCACTATCTAACCGACCTAGACCTCCAATAATAGAGACGAGAACATAAGGTAAAACTGTCATTTGAAGCAAGCGGATATAAACATCACCAATAACGGCCATATTACCAGCTGGCTCACCAACAAAAATACCCGTCGAAATACCAAGTATTAACGCAATAATTACCCGTTGAAAAGGGCTAAGTTTTTTATATAGGTTTACTAATGGCATTTTGTCTCCAAAGAGGAAAGAACATAAAGTCAATTTTATGTTTGTTATTATCGCTTTTCTATAAGGTTATTCAAGTAACTATTACGTTAATTTATTCATCAATAACAGAAGTTTAAATAGGTAATTTTATGTAGAAAGTTGTACCGTATTTTTCACTGCTATGAAAGTAAAGTTCACCTTGTACCTTTTCTATGGCTAAGAAGGCTAAATTGATGTCAGCATGATGAACATTACTCGTATTGTTTTTCTGTGATGAGTGAGCAATATTCTCTATATCCTCTTCAGGTATCGCGGTAATGTTGTGAAGCTTTAAAAGTATGAACTTATTGTGCTGTTCTACTGTTAGAGCAACCTTAGACCCTCGAAGTGCAACATCTAATGCGTGGCTATAAAGGCAAGAAAAAGCGTTACTGAGAAGCGTTTTATCGCAATGTATATTTATAGTTTTATCGATTTTAACAAAGGCCTCTATGTTTTTTCTATTAATTGAAAAATCAAAAAACTGCATAGTAGAAGATAATAGGCTCGCTAAGTTTTCTTTTGTCGATTTTACTGTGTACTGGCCATGTTTTAATTGCGTTAAAATATGTTTTTTATCAAGTAAAGTCTGACTCATGGCAAGGTTGTACTTTATTTTTGAGATCGGGATCTGCGAAGATTTCTCATTAATTTTAGATGATACGTTAGCTAACGTTTCGCTACTGTCACGTAATAGCTCACTTAGTTTGCTGTATAAATTTTCATTATATTGAGTTAATAGGTCACTTTGCAGTAATAAACTGTCAATTTGTCCTTGAATAGTACGTTGATTTAAAATGATTTTACTGTGAACTTCAATACGTGCTAGCAATATTTCAGCAATAATGGGTTTAGTAATATAATCGACAGCGCCAAGAGAAAGTCCCTTAACGACATCTTCTGTTTCAGAAAGCGCAGTTAAAAAAATCACTACAATATTTTGTGTTAATGGATTCTCTTTAAGCTGTTTACACAAAGTTAAGCCACTTACTTCTGGCATCATTATGTCGAGGAGTATTAAATCAGGTGGTGAATCAGATAAGCAAATTTTCATTGCCGCCTTTGCATTTAACGCTGCTTTCATGCGGTACTTATTTTTAATAAGTGCTGCAATGATAGTAATGTTATCGGCAACATCATCAACCACTAAAATATCTAATTCATCAATATTATTTTTTTGATTAAAGCGCTTTTTACTAACGGCACGAGATAGGCTTTTAGCGCTTGCCTGTATCGGTACCTTCAGTGCTTTATGAATACGGTTTTCAAATATATTCATATTAAAGGGTGGGACTAAATACTCAGAGACACCATAAGCTATTGCTTCTTTAATTTTCTCTTGCTCAATTAGAGTGGAAACAATCACGAACGGAATGTTTACGCTTTGCTCGTCACCGCGTAACCTTTTTAATATAGACAATGCATTTAATTTTGGTAAGTTCCAGCCACAAACGACCAAATTAATATTCTCTGACGCAATCAAATGCACGCATTGATTTTCAGTATTTGCCACTATCACAGTCTTCATGCCCATAGCACGAAGCATGGAGACGATGATCTGTTTCATACTGCTATTGTTATCAATAACTAAGGCATTAATATTACTAACGTTATCTGGCATAAATATCTATTTAACCGCTTAATATTTACCCCATAATAGACTAGACTGTATTAAAATAAAAAATGTTATTTATATTTAAGTTATTATTTCTTATGATAAAACTGTATCAAAACTCATTCATAGCCTTTGTATTTCTACAATTGCTTTTCAGCCATAATGTGTATACGGAAAAATCTACCCTCATATTTGGTTGACCGGACTCATAAGAATCCTGTCATTAGTGTCGACGTAGATGCTGCTTTTCCACCGTTTTTGCACTATGAGAAAAACAAAAATAGATTTTTCTCAGTCTTGGTGCCAGCGTTGATAAAATACCTATTTAGAGAACTTGAAATTAAAGATAAATATATGGATGTGTTTGAAGAGTAACCAGCGATAATATTTTGATTATCATTGATAATAATTACCGATATCGAAAAGTAATATGGCCAAAATTTTTGGGCTTAGCTCAAGAGTATTATAAATAACAATACTCTTGAGCTAAGCGCTCACTAACATTTAAGAACTATGGAAGAAGAAAGTAATATGTCAGATTCAATAGCAGAGTCAGAAAAAATACCTGAAAATGAAGATAAAACAGCTGAAATAACGCAAGATCCAGTTCGTAAAATAACTAAATATATTTTAGTCATTACGGCTTTGATTTTTATCTGGTATATCATTGCTGATAGACATGCACCTTGGTCTGATCAAGCGCGAGTTCAAGCTTATGTTATTCCAATTGTTCCGCAAGTTTCAGGTAGGGTGACTGAAGTCTTAGTTAAACAAGACCAAGTGGTAGCTGCTGGCGATATATTATTTCGTATTGACCCAAGTGATTATGAGTTAGCTGTTGAAAATGCTGAAGCAGCATTGGAATTAGCTGGACAAGAGATAGGTGCGGGTATGGCGAGTGTTGTTACTGCACAAGCTCAATTGGTAGTGGCAGAAACCAATGTTGAACACGTAAAGGCGCAGAGTGCGCGTGTGTTTGAAATGGAAAAGAAAAATGTACTTTCACACTCTGATGGTGATAAAGCACGAGCAGCTATCAAAGCAAGTAAAGCTCAACTGGTTAGTGCTGGAGCAAACTTAGATAAAGCTAAACAAGCTTTAGGTGCTGAAGGTAATGACAACCCACGTATTCGCTCTGCAATGGCACAACTTAAAAAAACACAATTAGATTTAAGCAGAACCGTTGTTCTTGCTCCTTCAATTGGTGGTATTACTAACCTGCAAATAGACACGGGTTATTATGCCAATAAAGGTGCTGCCGCGATGACATTTGTTGAAGGTAATAATGCTTGGGTGCAAGTTAACTTACGTGAAAATAACTTAGCAAACTTACGCATTGGCAATGCCGTTGAAATAGCCCTAGATGTTGATCCTGGTACTATTTATCAAGGAACTATTAGTAGTATTGGTTTTGCTGTTGATACCTCATCAACTAGCTCCGTTGGTGGTTTAGCAACGGTTGAGTCTAAAACCGGCTGGCTTAGAGATGCACAGCGTTTTCCGGTAATGATCACCTTTGATGATGCCCGTACCAATGGTAAGCGCCGTTTAGGTGGCCAAGCCGATGTGCAAATTTATACGGGTGATAACTGGTTTGTTAATAGTCTAGGTTGGGCATGGATCAGAGTATTAAGTATACTTTCTTATGTTTACTAACATAAAAAACAAGCAACAAATGGGAGCTGTCAACGTTGTTATATCACTCTATGCTGATGTTAAAAGCATGCGAGTATTACGTTTTGCTTTTGGTGTTACGGTTGCTTGTGCTTTAGCGTATGGCATTAACTGGCCGTTAGCTTTTTTAATGCCAATCTTTACGGCAATGATTTTGGCTATGCCTTTACCAAAACCTTCGGTTAAAGCTAGCTTAAATAATATGATGAGCACCTTACAGGCATTTGCCTTAGGCTTGGCTTTTTCATTGTTCTTTCTACAATACCCAATTGCTTATTTAATAGTATTGGGCTTAGTGCTGTTTCATTTATATTATTACCTAAACCGTGGTGGTTCATTTTGGTTTACCTTAATGTCGATGATTGCCATTCTAGTTTTACCTATGATCGCCAACAGCAATGAAGGTTTGGCAATAGGATTTTCTGCTGGATTTGTTTATTCAAGTTGGTTAACTATTGCTATGCTTTGGTTGGCTCATTTTGTTTTTCCTGATCCCGATTTTACTCATTTCCCAGTAAAACCCAAATACAGCAATGTTTATTCAAAAGTTGCTGCTCAACTTGCGCTGAAGAGTACTTTAGTGGCTTTTCCTATCGCGGCAGCTTTTATTACCTATGGTTTGACTGATTACCTGTTAATAATGGTTTTTTCGGCAATATTTATTTTAAAACCTGATTTAACTCAAGGTAAAGAGGCGGGTATAAACTCGTTACTCTCGACCTTGCTAGGTGGTGTTTTTGCTTGGCTGTTCTATTGGTTAATTGTTGCTGTGCCACAGTTTTATTTTTACTTGATGCTTTTGCTAGCAACCACATTATTTTTTGGTCGACACATATTTTCAGGCAGCAATATGTCTAAATACTACAGTTCAGGATTTATTGCTTTATTAGTTATTATAAACAGTGCTATGGCCGCAGATTCGAATTTTAATGCTATTTTAGCCCAACGTATTTTATTAATATCGGGCGCAATTGTTTACATTGTTTGTGCATTGAAGTTTTTAGAGCGTTTCTTTTTTAGGAAGAAGTAATACCAATTGGAGTAATTAACGGATCACTTAGTGATAATTATAATAAGTGGGCTTAGTTACTATTTTGTTTTAAGTCAGTGCAATATAAGAGTCTAATTTTGTTCAATCAATATCATAGGGCTGTGTACATCTTCAGCCATAAGTTTGTTAATCTCGGAGAGCAGTACCGGGAGGTCTAGAGGTTTTGCACAAACAGCATCAATGCCATTTGCTAGGTACTGTTTAATGTTTTGGCTATCAATATCGGCTGTTAAGGCAATTATTGGAATGCTCGACTTAGCACAGCCCCAAGATCTAATGACTTTAGTTGCTTCTAGGCCATCCATTACTGGCATCCTGATATCCATTAAGACCAGATCAAAATCTCCTGATTTAAGTTGACTTAATGCTTCCTCACCATTGTTTGCAACGTCAACTTTGTGGGTAAGGCTGCCCAGTACTGCCAACATCAGTTGTTGTAACATCCGAGTATCTTCAACTAGCAGCAATCTTAAACTTCTACTTGATACCCACTCATTTTGAGTATTATCGTTTTTGCTCGCAAGCACTTTTTTATGGGCTGGTTGGCACAAAACAGTAAACCAAAACCGACTGCCTTTACCTTTGATACTATCAATTCCTATTTTACCACCCATTAACTCAACTAATTTTTTTGAGATAGAGAGTCCTAGACCTGTACCGCCATACTGTCTGCTAGTGGAGCTATCTGCCTGAGTAAAGGGTGAAAATAGCTTGTTCTGTTCATCAATTGACAAGCCGATACCGCTATCGGTTACTGAAAACTGTAATGAAATATCGCCATTGTCCATATAAGTATGCTCAACATTTACATATATAGCGCCTGAGTTAGTAAACTTAAGGGCATTACTGAGTAAGTTAGAGAGAACTTGATTTATGCGTAAAGAGTCCGCATTGACGCCACAGGGTAGGTTTGGAGCTAACTCAACTTTTAACTCTAAAAATTTGGAGCTGATTTGAGGCAAGAATAAATCAACGGTATCGGTTATGAATGATGGTAAATGGAAATCCTTATGATCAAGTTCTAGTTTGCCTGCATCAAGCTTAGATTGATCTAAAATCTCATTGAGAATTTTTAACAGGTTTGTCGCCGATGTTATAATATTGTTGGTTAATTCTTGTTGCTGAGGCACTAGTTTAGTTTTTTGTAATAACTCAGCCATGCCTAAAACTCCGGCCATAGGAGTACGGATTTCATGACTCATATTGGCTAAAAACTCTGCTTTTACCTGTACGGCTTCTATTGCCTTTAATCGTGCCGAAGTCAGTGCTTTTGTTGATAAGGCGAAAGACTCATAAGCGAGCACGATCTCTTGATCTTTAGCATTCAACTGTAGTTTTTGTTTTTGGTTCTCTTGCGTCTTTTGATAGAGGCGTCTTGATAGAAAAGCAATAACGATACTCGTCACTATTAAGCCTACGATTAATAAATTTAATGTATGCGTCATGTGTTTTTAACTATTATCGAAGGTGTTTTTCAGGCAATTCCAGGCCATCTCATTGATCTCAGTAGTAAAACAGCGGGTATGGATAAAGTTATTTTCTTTTTTATAAACATTAGAATTAATACTAACATAAAGAATGGAATTATCTTTTTTCTTCAATCTCGCGACATAACTAAGTAAGGTTTCACCATTAGTTAAGCGGGTTAAAATATCTTGAATGATGTCTTGGTCTACATGAAATTCAGTAATATTATGGCCTATATATTCAGCTGCAGCGTAACCCAGAATATCAAGCTCTTTCTGGTTAGCGAAGTGGATGGTGCCATCAGAGCCTACTAAATGGATACATACAGCGGCTTGGTCTAGAAAGCTCCACAGCTCTTCTGCTTCTTCAATTAGGTTAAATTCAGATATCATAATATAAAATCCTTTTATTAGGGGATGTCTATTAGAGCTATAGTGCAATATAAAAGTTGATAACAGTGAATGCGTTGTATTAACGTGAAAGTATAGCCTAAATAATTTTTTTAGAAGGTAATAGGTAATTGAGGTGAATATGCTCAGTAGAATAAACTCAGGATAATTGCTCCAGCATTATCAAATAAGGTACTTCCTGTACCGTCTGAATTCACTATAAAGTTGCATATATGCAGCGTTCTTATCCAAAATTAATAACGCAGCAGGTAAGTCTTTACCTTTTATTAGCTAAGCGCCCTTCGAAAAATTTCCAGTAATTCGATAACCGCATGCCAGCTCTAGGGAAACTAATTTAATGGACTTGGTATTAGTGCGTTAATGCCTGCCAATTCTTGTCATCGAAATATTGAGGGTATTGTTGTAAAGCTTTTATGATTGCAATTGCGCCAGCGCGAGAATTCTTTGGTGATTGCATCTGCTCACTGCCTTGCATAACTTTAAACAGCAAAGTATGTAATTGCGCATCAGCCTTTGCTGGTAACTTACAGTTCTCAAATAAATAGACTAAATGTATTTTTATTTCATTTGACAGTGCCGCGTACTGCTCAATGGTAAACTTCTTAGTGTGAATAGGGGAAATGTTAGCCTCTATTGCGTTTTTTATTTTATTCATGCCGGTATGCAAGATCGCATCGATAGACCACTTTTTACCTTGATCAAGCTGAAGCATCTCTTGTTGAGCATTATGATGATTGCCATGCTTATGCTCACTTGCTATCACAGGAGAAATAGACATAAAACCCGTGGTAAATAATACCAGTATGGAAACTAAAAAAGGGAATTTAACTGTGTGCATATGACTTCCTTGAGTGGATGATAAATAGAATTTTAGAGCAGTAGGTAATAATAAACTCAATTACATAAGGTGAGTTAGGTTTAGATCAGGTAATCGTTTTTTTTGTCTGTTTCTAAGAGGTTTTTTTAGCTAAAACAGTCAAACCAATACATCACCAATGGTATTAAATAGAATGCCTTTAGTATTTGTAGCAGAACACTTTAACGTTAAAATTAATTTACAAAAAAGTGTTAGCACTTACCTGTACCCATGACTAATTTTAGTAAAAGGCACTTACAATGATGAGTGATGGAAAAATAACAAAATAGCATTTCATTAGAAACCGTAAGTTTTTATTCGCCCCTTTTAATTCCATAAAGTGATCGATGACGATCAAGCCTTTATACGTGACCGTCATTGCTATTAATATACAAACTAATGTTGTTGAGGCAAACTGTTCGCCTAAAAAGGTATTAAGCAAAGTTATTGCTATTAACGCTGCTAAAAACCACTCTAACTTTCCTGTGCCTTTTATACTATTTATAGCTTTCATAATATCCACCTACCTAAGTACATAGACTAATGGGAAAATAAGAATCCACATTAAATCTATCATGTGCCAATAAACGGCTAATGCTTCTAAACCTGAACTGTCTTGTGCTGAATAAGCGCCGCGTCTTAAACGAAATATTACCCATAAAATGGCACATGAAGCCCAACCTACATGAATAAAGTGATTGAAGGTCATATAATAATAAACGGTAAAAAATTCATTAGTATTAGCGCTAAAGCCTTGCAGTGTATTCCAATGAAATTCCCATGTTTTTATTATCAAATAAATGCAACCACAACTAAATGCTAACCATAAATAGCGTTCACACTTAATTCTGTTATTTATTCGAATAAAGCTCATCGCTTTAGCCATAAAATAACTGCTGGTTAATAGTACTACAGTATTAGCAACACCCAATGATGTATGTAAGTGTTGTGGACCTTGTGAAAATATATCAGGGTAATAAAATTTTGCGATAAAATAGGCGACAAAGAAAAGTGCAAACTCAGTCAGCTCAGAGAGTATACCAACCCAAATAGGAATGTTACCGGGAATTCTACCTGCACTTTCTTCACTCCATGACTTAGGGAAAATACCTAGGGAGGTATTAATAGGAGGAGTTTTCATAACATTTTATCTCTCTTCACAGTTAGCTATTATCATATAGCCACCATACTTTATTTTATTAAAGCTATTATTTAAGCCTATTATGTTACTCAGTTAGTATTGTTAGTATGTGTGAGATCATATTTTTATTAAGTAAATAAAAATATGTCGATTTAATAGGAGCTGCTTATTCTATTATTTTTGTAAATGGCCTATTCTTACCACAACGACGTCTTTAATTAATAAGTCTTGAGTGAATCAACATACAATAAATCTAGCTCGTATATCTTAATTATTATTTCAATATATTTAGTATTTTATAAGTAAATATCAGCATCAAAAACCAGTGTCTTAATCGAATAGTAAATTTAAGGAATATCTGCGATTTATAGTCATTTATTTACCCCTTAAATTGGGTTACAATGCGCGACTATTTGTCTTTGTCGTTCGTTGTTAACAAAGGCTACTAATTAAATTTATTTTGAAGATTTATGTTCGAAACAAACCCAATATTAAGTAAATTAAAAGAAATCCGTGAGCGCGCTAATATGCTTCGGGGGTACCTTTGACTATGATGTTAAAGCTGAACGTTTAGTTGAAGTCTCTCGCGAGCTCGAACTCCCTGAAATTTGGAATGAGCCTGAACGTGCTCAAGCCTTAGGTAAAGAGCGAAGTGCTTTAGAAGAAGTCGTTAATACTATTGTTGAACTCGAAACGGGTTGCACTGACATTGAAGATTTGGTTGAACTCGCAGTAGAAGAGTCTGACCAAGAAACATTTGATGACGCCGAAGTAGAAGCTGATGCTTTAGATAAAGTATTAGAAAAATTAGAATTTCGACGGATGTTCTGTGGCGAACAAGATGCTAACAATGCCTATTTAGATATTCAGTCCGGCTCTGGCGGTACAGAAGCGCAAGATTGGGCAGAAATGCTAATGCGCATGTATTTGCGTTGGGGTGAAGCACATGGTTATAAAACTGAAGCGATTGAAGTCACTGATGGTGATGTTGCTGGCATTAAAGGCTGTACTATTAAGTACACGGGTGAATACGCTTATGGTTGGTTACGCACTGAAACAGGGGTTCATCGTTTAGTTCGCAAGTCACCATTTGATTCTTCAGGTCGTCGTCATACCTCATTTGCTTCAGCGTTTATTTACCCTGAAATTGATGACAATATCGAAATTGATATCAATCCAGCAGATTTACGTATTGATACTTTTCGAGCATCTGGCGCTGGTGGTCAGCATGTAAATAAAACCGATTCAGCAATTCGTATTACTCATGAGCCTACAGGGGCTGTAGTTGCTTGTCAGGCAGATCGTTCTCAGCATAAAAATAGAGCGACAGCAATGAAGCTGCTTAAAGCTAAATTGTATGAAATGGAAATGCAAAAACAAAATTCAGATAAACAAGTCTTAGAAGATGGTAAATCAGATATAGGGTGGGGCAGTCAAATTCGCTCTTACGTATTAGATGATAGCCGTATAAAAGATTTAAGAACGGGTGTCGAAAATAGAAATACCCAAGCCGTATTAGATGGGGATTTAGATAAATTCCTGGAAGCGAGTTTAAAGTCTGGTTTATAGAAGCTATTTTCAAGGATATTGAAAATAGCAGCAGTATAAGCCAAGCAAGCCGTATTAGATGGGGATTTAGATAAGTTTTTAGAAGCCAGCTTAAAGTCTGGATTATAAAATTACTTAACTACCTCCGACGAACATATTGTAAAATTAAGACAACTTTGGAAATAAAATGACAGATAAAGCCAACAATGCACCCGTAGCACAAGATGAAAATAAACTGATTGCTGAACGTCGTGTAAAGCTTGAAAAAATTCGCTCTAATTGTGACGCGAATGGTTTTCCTAACGATTTTAACCGTGAGCATCTAGCTGCAGATATTCAAGCAGAACACGGTGAGAAAACTAAAGAGGAGCTTGAAGCACTTCAAGTAACTTACGCTATTGCTGGTCGTGTTATGGCAAAACGTGGACCTTTCTTAGTAATACAAGATTCATCTGGTCGCATCCAAGGTTACGCTGAAAAAACAGTACAAAAAGAAATCCGTGCTAAATGGGGTTCTTTAGACATTGGTGATATTGTTGGTATTAAAGGTATTTTACATAAATCAGGTAAAGGCGATCTTTACGTGAACATGGACGAATACTCATTACTAACTAAGTCACTACGTCCATTACCAGAAAAATTCCACGGTTTATCTGATCAAGAGACAAAGTATCGTCAGCGTTATGTTGATTTAATTATCAATGAAGATACCCGTAATACTTTCAAGATACGTTCAAAGATTGTTGCGGGTATCCGTAACTTCTTAACACAACGTGATTTCATGGAAGTTGAAACGCCAATGCTACAAATCATACCGGGCGGCGCTACGGCTAAACCTTTTATGACACATCATAATACTTTTGATCTTGATATGTACTTACGTATCGCGCCAGAGCTAAACCTTAAGCGTTTAGTGGTTGGTGGTTTTGACCGTGTATTTGAAATCAACCGTAGTTTCCGTAATGAAGGTATTTCAACGCGTCATAATCCAGAGTTCACCATGATTGAATTCTACCAAGCCTATGCTGATTACCATGACCTAATGAACACGACTGAAGAAATGTTACGTACTATTGCGCAAGACGTATTAGGTACTACCACTATTCGTAATACTGTTAAAGATGCTGAAGGCGAAGTTGTAGAAGAGAAATTCTATGATCTTGGTAAGCCGTTTGCTCGTTTATCTATGATTGATGCAATCTTAACTTATGGTAAAGATCATCGTGGTGCTGAATCGTATGATGAAGCCGCGTTACGTGACCCTGAAAACAACTTTGACACAATTAAAGCAATCGCTAAAGCGGTTGGTGTTAAAGAAAGCGCCGCGTCTAAAGTATGGGGTCCTGGTAAGTACATTTGTGAAATATTCGAAGAAGTAGCAGAGCACTTATTAGACCAACCAACATTCATTACTGAATATCCTTGGGAAGTGTCACCTCTTGCTCGTCGTAACGATAACAACCCATTCATAACCGACAGATTTGAGTTCTTTGTTGGTGGCCGTGAATTAGCCAATGGTTTCTCAGAGCTTAACGACGCAGAAGACCAAGCTGAACGTTTCCAAAAACAAGTAACTGAAAAAGATGCTGGTGATGATGAAGCAATGCATTACGATGCTGATTATATCAACGCTTTAGAATACGGTTTACCGCCAACGGCAGGTGAAGGTATTGGTATTGATCGTTTAGTGATGTTGTTTACTGACTCACCAACAATCAAAGACGTTATTTTATTCCCACATATGCGTCCTGAAGCTGAATAAGTTTGTTGTGGTAAAATCAATATAAAATCAATCGTCAAGATTTAATAAAAAAGCCCCTAGTCAGTTATATGACTAGGGGCTTTTTTTTTGTGTTTTTTCTCAATATTTACATGGTATTAACAATGAAGTAATCTATTGTCGTGAAAACTAATAGAGAATTTAACGCAGGGAATAATAATGTTAACAATAAAAAACTTATCTAAAACGTATGACAATGGTGTTAAAGCACTTGATGACGTGAATCTAGCAGTACCTAAAGGTATGTTTGGCTTACTTGGACCAAACGGAGCAGGAAAATCGTCATTGATGCGCACTATTGCAACCTTACAAGATGCCGACAGCGGCAGCATCGACTTTGATGGTATTGACGTACTCAATGATCCTCAAGCATTAAGACAACGGTTAGGCTACTTACCTCAAGACTTTGGTGTTTACCCACGCATTAGTGCTTACGATCTACTTGATCATTTAGCTATTTTGAAAGGTTTAAAAAACTCAGCTGAACGAAAAGAAGCTGTTGAAGGTTTGTTAGCACAAACTAACCTTTATCAGCATAGAAAAAATGCCGTTAGTGGTTTTTCAGGTGGTATGCGTCAACGTTTTGGTATTGCTCAAGCGTTATTAGGTGATCCTGACTTATTAATTGTTGATGAACCAACCGCAGGTTTAGACCCTGAAGAACGTAACCGTTTTCATAACCTATTGGTAAGCCTAGGTGAAGAAAAGGCCATTATCTTATCAACGCATATTGTTGAAGATGTCACTGAGCTGTGCCCGAATATGGCGGTATTGGCATCAGGTAAAATTGTGCTTGAAGGAAATCCTATTGAAGTTACTAATCAGTTAAATGGTCAAATTTGGCGTAAAGCCATTGCCCAAGCTGAGTTAAGTAGCGTTGAAGAGCAATACAATGTTATTTCTAAGCGCTTATTTGCCGGGCAAACCATAGTGCATGTGATGGCTGACAATGCACCACTAGGTTTTGAGGCAGCACCAGCTAACTTAGAAGATGTTTATTTCTCAACATTAAATCAACATCGCTCAACTGCCTCTGAAGCGCCGGATTCAACATCAGCCGATATTTCAGTAAAAAGCAACGTTGCTTAATCGCGCTAACTAAGAATAAGGAATTACTTATGTTAATGAAAATGCTCGCCTTTGAGTGGCGCTACTTCACTAAACAACCCTCTTTTTATGTCACAAGTTTGATTTTCTTTTTACTGACCTTTTTTGCGACAGTCAGTGAAAACGTACAAATTGGTGGTGGCGGAAATGTTCTATATAACGGGCCATTCTCTATTGCCCAAACACTACTGATTATGGGCTTATTTGCTATGTTTTTAGTGGTTAATTTTGTTGCTAGTACCGCGACAAGAAATGACACCAGTAAAATGTCAGAGCTACTTTATAGTAAACCAATAAACCCACTCAGCTATCAACTAGGTCGGTTTTTAGGATCGTTTGCTGTTGTTGCCACTGTTTTTGCTTTTGTGCCCTTAGGTATACTTATTGGTAGTATGCTAGGTGGTTTAGTCGGTTGGATAGACCCTGAACGTCTAGGTGCAACTAACTTAAGTCATTATTTCACTGCTTACTTTTATTTATCTCTGCCTAGCCTATTTGTGCTGTCGTGTTTTTTCTATGCGGTTGCCATTAAGTTCCGTTCTATGATGGCGGTATACCTTTCAGCTGTAGGCTTGTTCATTCTCTACAGTATTTCAGGTCAGTTATTAAATGAGCCTGAATACCGTACTATGGCAGCATTGCTTGACCCATTTGCATTAAATACCTTTGGTGAAGTAACACGTTATTGGACTATGTTTGATAAAAATAATAGCCCGATTGAACTCAGTGGCATTTTACTTGAAAACCGTTTACTTTGGCTTAGCATTTCAGTTGCCATCATGGCATTGTTTGGCGGCTTTAGATCTAAAGTGCGTTTAAGCCAAATGAAAGCTAAAAAGCAAAGTAAAAAGGCACTTAAAAAAGCTGAAGAGCAATTAGCATTGCAAACACAAAAAATTCCTCAGCTATTAAATAATAATATTGCTACGAAAAGTGCTGGTGTGCAAACAGCTGCGCATATGCGTATGCGAATTTTGTTTGAAATAAAACAAGTGATATTTAGTGCGCCATTTTTGGTATTGGCCGTGTTAACTATTTTTATGCTTGTGGCACCACTTGTCGATCCTCAAGGAATGTTCGGAACACCAAACTGGCCATTAACACAAAATATGGTTGAGCTTATAGCTGGTTCAACAGGCTTATTAATGATGATAGTACTGGCTTATTACAGTGCTGAAATTGTCTGGCGCGAGCGTAATTCAGGAATGGGCGATATTGTAGACTCTATGCCAGTCAATAATATTACTTTTTGGCTATCAAAAGTTATCGCAATAAGCTTGGTATTAGTACTTCTCTATGTTTGTGGTGTAGCGGTTACCGTTATCAATCAATGGTTATTAGGTTATAACAATATTGACCTTTCTCAATATGTTGTTCGTTTAGGCTATTTAGGTTTAATCCCCTTAACTTTTACAGCAGTGTTAGCCTTTTTCTTACAAGTGATTAGCCCAAATAAATATATTGGCATGATGTTATTTGTACTGTTTCTCATTAGCTCGTTAACCTTGAGTAATTTTGGCTTTAGCCATAATATGTTTCAGTTTGCTAGTGCACCACAAGTACCTTATTCAGACATTAATGGCTATGGCAGCTTTTTAGAAAGCAATCATTGGTATATGCTTTATTGGGGCGGATTAACCCTTGTAATCGCAAGTTTTACCTTTGCACTTTGGCACAGAGGTCCAGCGCAAAAACTTAAAACCCGTTTAAATAAAGTAAGTTATTACCTTGCCACGCCAGGAAAAGTAACTATAGCTTTAGGTTTAGTGTTATTTATCGGGGCAGGTAGTGTTATTCATTACAATACCCGTATTGTCAATGAATATGTGATCAGTGATGATCGTGAAGACTTGCAAGCAGCTTATGAGAAAAAGTATGTTAAGCATCTTAATGCAACAATTCCAACTATCACTAAAACTCACGCTAAAGTAGATATATTCCCACAAGAAAGACGTATTGAAGCGGTAGCTGAATTAACGTTAACCAATACATCAAGCCAAGCGATTGAAAAGTTTTTAGTTGCTAAGCCTGAGCATACACAGCAATGGAATGTTGAGATTGATGGCGGTAAATTAGGTGAAGTAGATACTAAATTTAATACCGCATGGTTTGTATTTGATAAACCATTACAGCCTGGTGAAATTCGCCAAGGTAAATTATCAGTAACCCGAGATAATAATGGTTTTACCGACGGCAACAATGACTTTAACCTAGTTAAAAATGGTTCCTTCATTAATAATTTTGAGTTGTTTCCCGTTTTTGGTTATCAAGCGGGCTATCAACTTAGTGATCGTCATGATCGTAGAAAGCACGACTTAGAGCCATTACAAAGAGCAAATAAACTTGAAGATGAGCGCTTTTATAATGAGAGCTTCTTTGGCAATGGGGTAGGTTTTATTGATTTTGAAGCGACCATTTCAACCTCAAAAGATCAATTTGCTATCGCGCCAGGTTATTTGCAATCAGAAAAAGTAGAAGGTGATCGGAGGATATTCCATTATAAAATGGATGCACCTATTGTTAACTTTTACTCAGTGATGTCTGCCAAATTAGCAAATAAGAAGGAGCAATATAAAGGCATTGATATTGAAGTTTATTATCATGAAACTCATGAGATGAATGTTGACCGTATGATAGAGTCAGTCAAAGATTCAATAGACTATTTTACTGAAAACTTTGGTCCTTATCAGCACAAACAACTGCGTATTATTGAGTTCCCAGGATATCGCTCTTTTGCCCAAAGCTTTGCTAATACTGTGCCTTATTCTGAAAAAATAGGCTTTATTAGTGATGTGCGTGACCCTGAGAATATAGATCCTGCTTATTATGTAACAGCACATGAAGTTGCGCATCAATGGTGGGGCCATCAAGTAGGGGCTGCTAATGTGCAAGGTAGCGCTATTATTTCTGAAAGTCTTTCACAATACAGCGCATTAATGGTGATGGAGAAAAAGTACGGAAAAGACAAAATCCGTAAATTTTTAAAATACGAGTTAGATCGCTACCTACGTGGACGAAGTGTTGAGTCTATTGAAGAAATGCCGCTTTATCGTAGTGAGAGTCAGCAATATATTCATTACCGTAAAGGCTCTGTTGTGATGATGGCACTTAAAGATCGTTTTGGTGAAGCAAGAGTTAATGCATCGCTGCAACGCTTTTTAGAAGACTTTAAATATCAAAGTACGCCTTACCCAACCACGTTAGATTTAATGGCTTATATTACCCAAGATGCAACAGAAGAAGAGAAGTCTTTTGTTAGTAATATGTTTGAGCACATTAGTTTATATGACTTGAAAACGACAGATGTGAAAGTTGTTGCTGTTGAAGGTCAAGATGACTTTTATGATGTAACACTTACCATTGATGCCGCACTTAAAAGAGCAGATGGCCAAGGCAAAGAAACAGAAGTCGATTTTGTTGATTCGATTGATATTGGTTTGTTTAGTGCAGACCCGGAAGATCTTTCAGCAAAAGATTTTGTTTTATACCTAGCAAAACATCAAATAAAAACAGGTACCAATGAGGTGACTATCCGAGTTCAAGGTAAACCTACCTTTGCAGGCGTAGACCCTTTTGTTAAATATATCGACCGTGATAGCGCTGATAATATTTATCGCCTATAACAAGTAAATGTAAGTTAAAGATAAAGTTAACTGGTTATTCTGTTAGAAAACGTAAAGCCTTGTGTAAAACTCTGTACAGAGAGTGATACACAGGGCTTTTTTCTTTATTTATCCCCAAACTCTATTTTTCTTAGCCGTAATTGAGTAGATTAGGGCACTTATAAAAATATGAGTCATTATAAAAATAATATTATCCTTGAGAAAATTAGGGCAACTTAAACTCAACGGATATTTTTCTGACAAAATGCAAGAGAGTGAGGAAGGAAATGGGTGTTTCAAGAGGCGGCTTTAGTTCGCGTTTCGGTTTTATCATGGCAGCGGCAGGATCTGCAGTTGGCTTGGGCAATATCTGGGGCTTCCCAACACAAACAGCCAGTAATGGTGGTGCTGCTTTCGTATTAGTTTATCTCGTCTTAGCATTTTGTTTAGCCTATCCAGCGTTTATGGCTGAGCTATTAATCGGTCGTTATGGCCAAGCTAATGCCGTAACATCAATGCAGAAAATTGCCCGTAATACTTGGCAAAAACGCTTTGGTTTTGTTGTCGGCTTTGGCGGTATTATTTGTGCTGCTCTTATTTTAAGTTTTTATGGCATTATTGCAGGTTGGATGATCTCTTATGCAATTGAACCTTTAGCAAGACTTGGGGGATTAACTGGTGTTGCTGATTGGTTGATAAACCACTCGCTAATTCGCAATATTCTCTTTACATCATTTTTTATGAGCTTAACTATTTTTATCATTCGCAGTGGTGTTGAGCAAGGTATTGAAAAGTGGTCAAAACGTCTTATGCCTATGTTGATAGGTCTACTTATATTACTCATTATTTACGTTTTCACCCTTGAGGGAGCAAGAGAAGGTTTTAATGCTTATTTAAATCCTGATATTTCTCGTATATTAGAACCTGATCTTTTAATCAGTGCACTAGGACAAGCGTTTTTCTCCTTGTCATTGGGAACCAGTGTCATGATAATTTATGGCTCTTACATTGCTAAAAAAGAGAACTTAGTGACGCTTGGCGCACAAGTAACTCTAATTGATGTTTCTATCGCCTTCTTAGCTGGCTTATTAATCATTCCATCTATGTATGTAGCACAAGCGCAAGGTGTTGCTATATTCGCCGAAGATGGCAGCCTAATTTCAGGCTCTAATTTGGTATTCACCGTATTGCCAGCATTATTCTCTGGTATGGGTTTTGTTGGTTTATTTGTTGCTTTTGGCTTTTTTGTTTTGATGTCGATAGCAGCATTAACTTCTTCTATCTCTATGCTTGAAGGCCCAGTATCTTTTGTGGTAGAGCGTCACGATATGCCACGAGAAAAGGCAACAACCTTTATTGGTTTAGGTATTTTAGTATTAAGTATTATTATTGTGGTGAATTTAGAGTGGATGTTAGACTTTATCGCTACTTTATCAACACAATATGGCCAACCAATTATTGCTATGCTGTGTTGTGTATTTGCTGGTTGGGTTTGGCATAGAAGTGATATTTTAGCAGAGATAAAACAAGGTAACGAAGATGTTGAACATAGCCTGTTTTGGAAGATTTGGCCTTGGTATAC
>Ga0209395_1002580_pt1 | contig 23398 bp, 23 predicted proteins | sample GOMGulsemesocosm_3_FD_184635 | JGI IMG/M metagenome (GOLD analysis project Ga0209395, IMG submission 184635) | Methane-oxidizing microbial communities from mesocosms in the Gulf of Mexico - GOM9D Gulf of Mexico (SPAdes) (version 2) | ecosystem: Environmental > Aquatic > Marine > Cold seeps... | reverse complement strand
AATAAGTACAATCGGGAATTAATCATTAATGCCTCTGATAGACAGAGATTAAGTCGTTATTCTTGGCCCGGTAATGTTAGGGAACTTTGTCATGCCATTGAACGAGCAGTTATTTTAACCGATGGCGAAAGACTCGACATTAGCTCAATTATCAATACCTCTTTAAAACATGAGTCGCTAGAGAAAGAGCCAAGCCTCCATGAGTCCGAACAAGCGGCATTTAATTTAGAAAAAGTGGAACAACTTACCATTGCCAAAGCATTGAGTCACTTTAAAGGCAACGTTAGTCAAGCGGCAAAGGCCTTAGGATTAACTCGAGGGGCGCTATATCGTAGGTTAGATAAATATGATCTTTAATTCTGAAATGTTCAAACAAATCTCTTGGTTAATAATATTTTCAAGTTTGTTACTTGGCTGCAGTTATGTTTATCAACAACATGGTATGTCTGCTGTTGTCATTATTTTTGTGCTAAGTATTTTGCTAGTCACTATCAAACTGTTAAGTATTCATCAGCGCAGTAAAAAACAAATTGAGCAGGTGATCAGAGCACTAGTAAATAATGATCCTATGTTAGGGCTTGCTCACACGGATCCCCTAGCAAAGAAAATAACTCAAGTACGTGAACAAATGATCAATACGCGTCTTGAAGCAGAAGTTCAAGCGCAGTATTTTCAAACTTTATTGGTTCATATTGACATCGCTATCTTAGTCGTTGATGAGAACAGTCAAATTATTCACAAGAACCCTGCTAGTGAAAAATTACTTGGCCGATTAGAAGATAATATCAAGCCATTGGGTCAGTTGGCAGACTTGATAACGACAACTAACAACAGTCGTAGAGCAACAATGTCATGGGAAAATGGTGAACAATTAGACACCATTTCAGTTCATATCAGCAGCTGTGAAATACAAGGGAAACTACTTAAGCTTGTCAGCATTCAATCCATTAGCCAGGCTCTAGCTGCCAAAGAACAGCAAGCTTATAAACGGCTAACCAAAGTGCTAACCCATGAAGTGGCTAACTCCATTACCCCTTTAGCGTCTCTGGCAAATACCGCCATTGATTTATTACCTGATCAACTTACCTTTGATGAAATAGAAGACAAAGAAGATCTTAATGAGGCGTTAATTACCTTGTCGAGCAGAGCATCTCAGTTAAGCGCTTTTATCAAAAGCTTCCATCAAATCACTGCCTTGCCAAAACCTAACTTACAAGAGATTGAGCTAGCGAAGCTGATTGAACAAATATTAACGCTATTTAAAAGACAAGCTCAACAACAAAATGTCACTCTGTCATTTGAAAATCAATCAAGTTGTTTAATACTCGCCGATGGGTCTCAGCTCGAACAAGCACTTATTAATATTATCAAAAATGCCTTAGAAGCCGTCAGTCTGAATGAAGGTAAAGGCAAGGCAATTACACTCACCTTATATCAGCATGACAATCAAAATAGTCAACAACACTTATTACTTGATATACAAGACACTGGGCCTGGTATTGCACCACATGTGATTGATCAAATATTTGTACCTTTTTTCACCACTAAAAAGCAAGGGTCGGGTATAGGGCTAAGTTTGTCACGCCAGATAATGATTCAACACGGCGGAGATTTGAAATACATTACAAAACCCGACTGTGGAGCCTGCTTTAGGCTGGTTTTTCAATAAATTCAAACGGGAGAAAAAGTATTTAGCTAATTTCATGTTTTCCTTAGTGTCAGTTGAATATATATGTTTTTATCGCAGAATCAAAGCTAAAGCCTTGCCATGATTTTTCCAAATCCTACTTCATGGCAAGTTACATTTTTTTCAGTTGAATTGAGCTAAACGTTAAACTGATTTATTTTTAACAAATGCTCTTACTTCTACTCTTATTTACTTCGAGCTACTCTCAATTCTGATATGTGTTTATCGATAGTTTCAATTGCTAGTACGTTACCATGTTTAATCACAGTATTGATTGAGCTGAAGTTTTCAACTGCCACTAAAGGGTTCTTATCAAGAATGATTAAATCCGCATATTTTCCTACTTCAATACTACCCAATTGGCCATCATCTTTAGTCACTTTAGCGTTATTAATAGTTGCAGCTGATAAAATAGCATCTAGTGGTATACCTGCCTGACGCCATGCCATCATTTCAATAAGCATAGATCCACCATGAACAGTTCCGGGGTTACCCGCATCGGTTCCTAATGCCAAAGTTATTCCTTCATCAAACATGCGTTTTAAGTTTTCTTGTTGCATCTTAATGACTTTCGTTGAAAACATATCGGCCAATTGATTAACAATGCTTTGTGCTCTTGCATCTAATTTTGCTAATTTTGCTAATTTTTCGGGAGCAGCACCAACATAAGGCATGTGCTTTCTTATTAGTTGGAACATTTTGTCGGCTTTGTCTATTCGAAGGTTAGCCTCTTCAAAGCTATTGATAACATCAGGATGAGTATGTCTTATTTCGTGTGGTGAGAACTCTATAGTATTACTGAATATATCCATGTAACGCTCTTGAGATGCCAATGTTGGCATGTAAATAATATTATTACCTTTAGCCAGGACAACAAATTCATCATCCACAGCTTCCATTAATACTCCATGTACTAATATGTCAGCCCCTGCCCTAATCGCTGCCTTGGCGTTTGTTAGTTTCTCAACATGAACGGCAACGGGTAATCCGTGTGCGTGGGCTAATTCTATAGCTGGAGAAAACAATGTAGAAAGTTGATCTGGGCTATGACCCACTTCAGGTGTCCACACAATTTTAATTAGATCAGGTTTGAATGTAAGTTGCTGTTTTACAGATTCAACAGCTTGTTGAGCCGTAGTTATTTTTTCAAATATGACTCCATCTATGTCTAATATAGGCATATCTATTGGTCCTATTAAAGGGCCAGCAGTATTCATTCTAGGGGCAATAATCTGATGATTAGCCGATTGCTTTACCGAGAAGTTCCAGTTTGGCCCTCCCATATCAACTATGCTGGTGACACCACTTTGCATATAACGAGTAAAGGTATCAGACATATGATTATTCACCCAATCCCGATCTGCCTGATAGGATTGAATGCCGGTCAAATCGAATTGATCTGGTCTGGTAAATATACTGGCGGACTGAAAAAGATGAACGTGTGAGTCAATTAATCCAGGTAATATCCATTGGTTAGCAGCATCAATTTGTTGGTATTGTTTGCTAACTTGCATTGATTCGGGGTTAATTGCCGTGATCATGCCATTTTCAATTAATATCGTCGCATTGTTAATAGGCATCGACAAATGGGGACTAATAATTGTGCCGCCTACTAAAGCAATTTTTTTACTATTAATATTTAGATCTGGCTGGACCTGGTACTTTGAAAGTAAACCTGACGTAGTTACCGTTTGTTTATTGCCTGCATGAGCATACGCGGCTAATAGTAATAAGCTGCTTGCAACTAAATTCGCTGTAATTTTGTTAACTGTTTTTTTCATAATTATCTCACTGTGATGTTATGTAAAAGAAGATAAACTACCTCTTCCTTTAAGATGGTTTCACAATGAATAAAAGCCAGTTAAAAAGCTACTTAAAGTGTCTAAAACCTTCTTAAACACTTCTATAAAAACAATTATATCAATGAGTTAATTAGTTCACTGCTTGTTTTATTTTAGATGACTGTGATACTGCTAAGTCTTTGATTAAGGATAATTTACGTTCATTAATAATTTTCAAGGCATGATTATTGTTTTTAAGTGCCTTATTAAGATGATTTTGCAACAAGGCTAATTCAGCCAAATTCAGTAAACCTTGAACCTCACCATAAGGACATTGCAATACTTTTTGATAGTTTATTGAGTCCATAAATTGCTGCTCAGCAAGCGAGTAATTTTTAAGGTGTTGGTTTATTTTTCCTGTTAACTCGGTTATATATCCCAAATAAAGCCAATCATTGACTTTTTCAGCATACTGTTTGGCCGTATTTAGTTTTTCTAAGAGATAAATTTCTGTACCTGTTTGGGCTTGGCTTAGCGTCAACCAATACATTAATCGAGCTACTTCTCTATCATTACCTTGTGACAAAGCTTGCTCAATAGCTTGATTTAATATCTGTTGTGCTTCTAGTTTTTTGCTTTCAGGTAAATCATTGTCAATATAAATTTGCGCTAGTAGGCGTTTAGCTGTGATATTCCCTGGAAAGGTGATAATTGCAGTTTCCAGAAATTTAGCAGCCGATATGTGATCTTCCGATTGTATCAATTCAAGAGCTGTTGCAACCATTTTATTCGAAAAAGATGAGCGATAATCTTCGGAACTAATATTCGTTGAAACGCCGAGTATACCTGAAATTATTTGTGATAATTGCCCGAGAGCACCACGAATAGTGTCATCAAATAAAGCTCCTTTGTTTCTGTTTATTCTATCATGTAAGGTATAAATAACTTGATACTCACCTTGAACACCTAATAGCCTTGATTCAACAATCAAGCTAGCACCTGAAACTTGAAACATTTGGCTGATATTATTCTCTCCATATTGACTCACCTTAATATTAGCGCGTTTCATTATCTCTAAAACATCATCGGTTTGAAGCACAGCAAAACTTTCATTTGAGTTTAATTGCTGAATTAGCTGGTCCATACCGCCATAGCGAACCCATTGATGATCAGAGTCTTGTTGTACGCTGCTAATTGGTAAAATTATGATCGACCCAGAATTGAAAGTTTTATGCCTCACATCATTACTGGGTGAGCCTGTATTAGATTGCTGAACAGATTCGTTTGAATTGCTTGAAAAATAAGTGAGAATCAATAGTAGCAAAGTGACCGTTAATATTATTGACGCTTTGATATATTTATACCCTAACACTCTGGCTATAAAGAGCTCTTTGATAGGGCTGACTTTCGATGTTACTTTTTTTTCTACGGGTGAAGTCCAGGAGTATCCTTTGCGCGGGTAGGTTTTTATCGCTTGGGTTTGATTGAATATTTTTCGCAATTCATTGATAGATTGAAAAATGACTTGCTCATCAACAATAACATCTGCCCAAATAGTTTTTAACATCACTTCTTTGCTGACTATTTCCCCCTGATGTTCAATTAATAACATAAGCAGTTGAAAGGTTTTAGGCCGAACCTGAGTGATCTGATCTTGATATTTTATTTCTTCAGTCGACGGAGTAATAATATAACCCGCTGAAGTAAAGTGGTATTCCACTAAAAAAGCCTTTCTTTTATATAATTCAATAACTGAATGATACCTTATTTTATCAAAATAACAGCATCTCACGCAGTCAGTTGAACTTACAAGCGCCTTCTTCATTCAAGAAGTGAGATAAAATCAGAACGTGCCGTAATTAATGCTGATGTTTATCAGCATTAGGTTTGATTCATCCCTGAACTAACTCCGATATAAACTCCATAGTAAAAACCAAACATGATAGATATAAAGTGAACACTACAATAAATTTAGAGATCGTTTTTGGCCATGACTGATTAAAAAAACGATTCATGGCGATAATCATATAGCCAACTAATAATGCAAGTAAACATGTACCAAGAAGGGCTTTCCGTTGATTTTAATTTGGTATGCTCACCTAGCAGATTTTGAATAACTGCTTCGGTCAATGTCCACAACCTCTATGGTTATCGTACAATTAAATAACCCTACCGACTCAAGTTTATCCAACACCAATTGTGACAACTTGATTTTTTGTTCACAGGTGCGCCCTGCAAGTATTTTTAAAGTGACATGAATAAAATCAGATTTATGAGCCCCAGTCTGATAACTGCTATAAGTTATCGCCCTTACTTTTATATCACTACCATCTGCTTCAAATAATTCAGACTTTAAAGCCCCTGAAAAAACGAGTGGTGCTAAGGTATTGCTATTAATATTTTCTGAATGCTCAATTATACAATGTGGCACCGAATACTCCTGTGAATTTGATGTTGCGATTAGTGGGTAATCGTTGGCTAAAATATGTATCTACACGAAACCACGCCAACGGCTTCTTGCTTTGCTTGAGAAAATGGTTATGCAATCAGTTTTTCATCGAACCATACATCTTCATAGCCCTTTAGATCAATTAATACTCTAAAACCCGGTTCAAGGGCTAGGTATTTAACTATATGCGGACAGTATTTATCCAAGTGCCTGGCGCACAGGGGGTTAAAGAAATCAGCGTGCGAAGAGTATTCGCCACACCAGATATACCAGCCGGTAGTTCCGTTGATATCTTCAGTTCGCATTGCATGTACAGGCTCTAAATACAAAGTGCTCAATGCAATGCCAACTTTCATATTCATGTCAACACCATAATATGCAGACTTGTGCTTATCACAAATTTCACGCTGTAAATTACCCATATAACTTTCCAATAAACTGAAAGATAGCATTGCCATCAATAGTGTGAGCAATGTTTAATAGCAGAAATACCGACAACATATATCATCCTTTAAAAGTATCTACCTTAGTAAGTACCGAGTATTAGAATAAAGTCACAAAGGAAGCATGTTCTCCAAAGAGTTCATGCACACAAGGGTCAGCAAGATAGCTTTCGCTTTGCTATCATGCGATAGCTTAGGTTAAAACAATAGGTGTTACTCTCCCGCAACCTGATTTTCCAATGTTTCTGCAAACTTCATAAGAGCTTGTTTGGGTTTAAAAGGGTCGTAATCGATGGCAATGTCAGGTTGTACTGCTTGCATATTATTTTGGCTGCTAGGACGACTATAGAGAACAAAAGGTGCGAATGCATTAAGGCCGGTGTTTTTGAGTGTTATGTCAGTAACCATACCAGTGGTACCTGAACGCCCCGCAGAAGGTGTGCCGATAATTTTAGCTATGTCATTATCTTGAACGGTAATAGCAAAATGGATTGCTGAAGAGTAAGTCATTGCGCCAATCAAGACATAGCCATCTCCTTTAAACCTAAGAGGATTAGCTAAATCAGGCTGGGTCAAGTTGATATTACCTGATACTATTGTGCCCACAACATCTTCGGGATCGGCATTAGCTTCAGTAATTTTAGCTTTATAGGTCGAACCATAACGATACGGCTTATCAGCAATATAAGGCATAATGCCTTTTTGCCACATGCTGTTTCCGCCACCGCCGTTGTCTCTAATATCAATGATAACATTATCAACTTTAGCTTTTTTAAAGTGTGTAAAAGCTTCTTTAGTTAAGTTTAAAAACTCTTTTTTGTAGTTTTTTCTCATTGTTTCAATGCGAATATAACCGGTCGAAGCATTTAATAATTTGTAACTAAAGAAGCTATCAAATGAGCGCTTCGACAGAAACTCTGCTAAGTGTTTATCACTTCCTTGTATGGTCGCTGTCTGACAAACATTATTCTCTAGATAACTAATTTGGTAATTGGGACTTGCATCAAACAGCGACCAATACTCTTCCGAAAACCAACGAGATAATAGCTCTCTTTGCTGCTTAGGGTTATCTCCCGTTCTGTGACGTAACATTTCAGTGACAATCTCAATGGACGTTCTGCCGTTAATAGACAAAACTTCTGCACCGCTTGCTATTACTGTTTTACCGTTAAAATTCTGACTAAGAAACAGTCTATTATCTTCGTTTATAACGACATGTAACGGAAATATACGCTCCCCACTGTCTAATTGTTGTTGAATAATCGTTTTCCGCCTTGGTATGACTATTCCAGCATGAGCATCACTTATCACAGGGTTAATCAATGAAAATAACTGCCATGCCTGTTTAATTGTCATGGGTTTATCAATCTTGCCTTTTATAGACTCTATGGCACTTTCAAACTCTTGTTTACTTACATTATGGTACGGTGCGGGATGCAACTCATAATACCCTGCTACCATGGCATCAAAGTCGGCTTCCAATTCCTTTTTGGATATAATTATATCAAGGTCAAGTAACGAGTCATCTGCATGAGACAGCCAACTAAAAGAGATAAAGAGTAAAAATACTAGTTGTGCCAGGGTTGATTTTTGATATTTCATTTTAAACCTTGTTTATTGTTATACTAGGCAACTGCAATAAGTATTAGTATTAAAATCCCAGTTAACCAGCCCTTTTAACACACTACTTAGTCACTAATAACTGGTTAAATTTTCATATAAATCAGCACGTTCACCATTAACCGATAAAACAGTATATATACGTTTCTTCTGGCCCTGAGTAAACATAATTAGTTCATCATCGGCTACTACTGAAGTCATAAAATTCATAAACATATCACTGCTACCACACGAATATGAGGGATAAGTAGGGTGTTTAGTAAATAACGTACTAGTGACAGGTGTATCCTCTACTTCATCGTCTGTGTCACAAGAGTAATTGCCATCAATATGCCTAAGATTTAACCAGTGTCCAATTTCATGGGTCGCCGTTCGTCCTAAATGTAACTCTTGGTTCGTGGCTAGTGGCTCTATGGTGCCAAAAGCTTGATAGGCAACAATTACGCCATCGGTAAGAGGATCCCCTCCTGGGAATTGACCTCGACCACTAACGGCAATGTTTCCATGTCTATCAGAACCATCATAAACCCAGATATTCAAATATTGGTCAGTTGGCCAGGCGTCCTGCCCACCTCGCTCGCTAAAATAAATCTTATCTGACAAGGAGTTATTTGTTTGATCTAACGTTCTGGTGATACCATTCGTTGGCTCTCCTGATGGATCAACTTTAGCCATTTCAAATTCAATTTCTATATCTGCAATCCGCGATATAAACTCTTCTGGTACGTTAACTAAATCAGTATTGGCTTTTCTATAATCTTTATTAAGCACGGCTATCTGTGACAAGATTTTTTCTTCACTAATATTTGATTCATGCTCAGGTGCTTCTTGATACATAACATGTACCACAACAGGGATTAGCAGATTAGCTCTGCTTCCGGAAATAGTAATTTTTACCAGCAACTGACTAGCCTCATTGTTACTATCCGTCGCAACAATAATCAATTCATAGATATTATCGGCATTTTCATCGAGTGGATTTTCAAAATCAGGCGCGGTTATAAATGAAACAACACCATTTACTGGGTCAATGATAAAGTCAAAACCATCAGCTCCACCAGATATACTATAAATAACTGACCCATCGCTATAATCAACAGCTACTGCTTGATACCCTGTTTCAACTCTATCATCAAGCATGCTAAAAGATGAATTAGAGGTAAATGTAGGTGCTTTTTTTTGAGGTGTAATCACCTCTCCTCCACCACATGACAGAAGCGTTGGCAGCCATACCAGAAAAAAAATAGTTAACAGTCTAGAAGCCAATGACTGCTTATTGGGTAAATGCATTTGTCGACCTTCCTTTCAAAAATTAATGTTTAACGAACATATCCATGTAAAAAGTTGCCAACTCATATCTTTAGGCAATATAAATACTCGGCTTTTTATTTATTTTGGATTTATTTTTTATAGCGTAATAGAGTCCATGAAATCTTGAATATTTCCTGATTCAAAGTTACCTTTAGCAAATATTGCTATCTGATTAATTTGGCTGGTTTTGTACTTTATAAACCTCTGAATAACCCTTTCACCATTAAAGTCCAGCTTGAACTCTTTTCCTGAATACCCTTTGACTGTGATTTCGCTCTCAGACCTGATAACAGCCCCTTTATTAGTAAATGAATAAGGGTAGAAATCACTTTCTGAAATGCCACCTCCCTTAGTCACACCAATAATGTATTGGTTATTTAACTTACGTGCTCTAACAAGCTCAATTTGAACAGCTCCAGCAGAATGCTTGTCTACTACGGGTTTAATTGGGAATTTCACTTGTATGTTTTCTACCTCAAATTGATAGGGTATTGAGAGTACCAACTTTTCACTACTTCGACTATCAAGCCACTTGTAACTAAAGAAGATCGCAACAGCAATGAGTAGTAACCTAAAAATGCCTTTCATGATATTTCCCTATAGGATTTAAGTTCGTTATTAAGCTTCAATCTCAACTCTTCTGGCAAGTATTTGTTGGCTAATACTAAGATTCCTTGAGGGCCCGAATCTACCCAATCAACTAGCTTTTTATCGTTTCCTTTGGATTCTTTTGTTAACCATAAAGCAACGGTGAGTGCGCCCCATTTTTTGTGAAATGGTCCCCTAGACAAATCTTTCATAAGAATTTTTGTTTCATCACTAGTTGCATCTTTTAATGAAATAATTCGCTCTACAAATGCATTCTCCAGATATTTTAGTGCTTTTTCACCATGCTCAGTAATAAAGCCATTATTGTCTTTCCACTTAGTTGATATTGAACGGTAATGCGCAAATCCTTCTTTATAGGTTGCAATTAATGCTCTATCTAAATTAGAGTTCATTTTATAAGGTGTTTTGATACTCCTGCGTTTTTGCAATAAATGTGTATACTCGTGAGCAAAAATGCGATCAATTCTCTCTTTATTTACCTCATTTTTGCCATCACCATACTCCCTAGTCATTACATTCACATTGAAATAAACTTTAGAGTCAAGCTTGTTACCATAGACAAAGGCATCATCAGTCCCCCTATTGCCTATGACGATAGATAGCTCCCTTGGTATTTCCAAGCTAGAAAAGGGTATTGCTATTTGATCTAACTGAGTCTGCCAAGTTCTTACTCTTGAAGCGATTAACTTGGCCCAGGTCATTTCTTCAGCAGTGAGTTTCTTTTCTTTTTTAGACAAATGCTCTGTGGTGAATACTTCTCGATTAGCCCTTACCTCAATCCACTCTTCTGAAATATAACCAGATTTATCTACTGCATCACTCAAAATTATTTTATTTTCCTTGGCCAGTACGCTAACGGAAATTGCCGTTATTGCGACTAACAAAAACTTAACTTTATGCATAAAACTCTCTTTTCTTATTTTTCTGTTTTATATGCCATTCTCTTTAAGTCATTTTATTTAGGCTAGCTTGAATGATTAAGAGTTCGATTTCCGAAGCAGAATTATTTAGTAGCCCGTGAGTACCACCGGGTTTGTTTAAGATCATGTCACCCGTAGATACTTGTTGCTCCCTTCCTTCGATAGTCATCAGTCCCCCCCCTTTTAAGATGACGTACATTTCTTCATCCTGACTGTGCTGATGAACTCCCATTGAAGAGTTAGGTGGTATAACAACTCTTAAGGCAAAGTCCCACCCACCTTGAAAGTCGCTACGTTGAAATATCTTTTGAATTTTGATCTCGCCAATACCGTTATGACTGTTTTGTTCTGTTTCAATTGCACAAGTGAAAAAATTTCGAATCATGCAGCCCCCTCTAATGGCTTATAACTTAATAGATGGTAAAGTGTCTTGATATAGATAAAACCATAAAAACACTTTCCAATGTGCTAATTAAAGTGAACTAGCTATACTCTAAAAAAATTTTAGCCAAACAAATAGATACAATAAATTCAATTTAAATAGGTACAGTTCGCTTTCACTATTATCTTAACAATCGTGCTTATTGTATCCACCTAACATCCGTGATAAAAATATATAAATAGTATATTTTTTATTGATAATTTAAATAATGATACATAAGTTATTACCATTGCTTAAATACTTCCATGCATTGGCCGAAACAGGTAGTTTCACCAAAGCTGCCGAAAGGTTGTTCATTTCTCAATCTACCGTTAGCATACAAATACGCAAACTGGAACAAACCCTGGGCGTTAAGCTACTTAATAGAAAAAACAAACATCAATTCACATTAACCTCAGAAGGTGAAGCACTAGCCAGAGAAACCTCGTATAGCTTCAGTAGACTTACTGCTCAGTTAAACGGTATACAAGGCGGACTATTAACCAGTGGGGAAATCACCCTGTCGAGTTCCAGCTCTGTCGGCACTAGGCTATTGTTACCCGTTATTGCCCAGTTAAAACAAAGTTACCCTCAACTGACAATTCACCTTCAAGATACACCTGGTAAAAAATTATTTTTTGAGGATAAAATTGATATTTCCACCAATTTTGGTGTGCCTGGGTTGGAGTTTTATAGCATTTACCTTAAAACAATAAACAAACAAATGGTCGCTAGCTCAAACTATATTCAACGATTAGGCACTCCTACCAATTTACAACAAATTCCCCAACACCAATTGATTATGCAATCTGAGGGTAGAAATGAATGGCAGACTCTACTTTCAAAATCTGATCTAGATGTAACTATACTCAACACTCAGTTAGTTTCGAGTAACCTAGCTAAACTTGAAGCTATTAGGTTGGGCTTAGGCATAGGGCTCGTGCCAGACTATTTGCTTGATGAATGTGATGACAATATAGTAATCATTACAGGAATCGACCTGACCTCGGTCGCAGAAGACTTGTATTTGATTTGCGAAAAACGACGTCAGTATGAAAGTAAAATTAAGTGGTTGATGGCGGAGCTTGCAGATAAATTAAAAGCATAGAATAAGGTGTACACCAAATCCCCCAAAAACCTACAGCGCGAAATTAAGAAGAAATAGACGATGACAATTGGAAACCTCATAGCAAAATACAGTCGATTCGAGAGTTAGCAAAGGAGTATCAGTTTCAATAATATCAGTACAAAAAGCACTGCAATTACTGGAAACAAGAGAAAGTATATATGTAAAGCGCAAGTCTAGTTATTATATAGCTGAGCCAAAATGTAATTTTGAGAGAAATTTGAGGATGATTTTTGTTAAAAGTAATACTTATATTTTCGAAATAGAAAACTGAAACTTTATAGCATCTTTCATTGTAACAAATTGGTATGAAAGGGTTTTAGAAAGCCGCTTGATCTTCTATTAGAAAATCAAGCGGCTACTAAAATTTGTGAGTCAACACATAAGCCGGGTTTTGTATCTCCCGAAGGAGTGACAATCATTCGTCTAGGCTATAAATCGCTCTATAGCTCAAGCAACCTACCCGGTTTCCACGCGAGCCACGCTTATATTAATTAAACTTGCGCTTAAATAATCATGAAACCCTATTTGGTCTTGCTCCAGGTGGAGTTTACCCTGCAATTACTGTTACCAGCAATCCGGTGCGCTCTTACCGCACCCTTTCAGCCTTACCTGTGCTATTCCTAATAAATTAAGAAAGCCATCGGCGGTCTTCTCTCTGCTGCACTTGTCGTCGGCTTGCGCCGCCCAGGCGTTACCTGGCACCCTGCTCATTGGAGCCCGGACTTTCCTCCCCTCTATCTGTCTACCCGAAGGCACAACGATAAAGCAGCGATTGTCTAGTCAACTCGGGGGGCATTCTACAGTATTAAAAATAAAACAATACTATTATTTATCTGTTACTTTAACTTTTGTTAAGTCGCTAATTGTTCGAGTAAGTTCAGGAATAAGTGTGCTATGTCTTTTATGAACGAAGTGATAAATAGCTAATTCATCTAGTTGGTTTATGATAAATACACTTTTATCAAAAATTGGCGACTTATTTTCTACGGCAGTCATGGCTGAGGGAATAATAGCGATATCGACCCGATGACTCAATACCATCTCAACCGCTTGCTTAACACTATTTACTTGATGAAAATCAATCTTATTTTGCACTAGCTTGCTTGTTACACCAATTAATCCTCTCAAAGTAGCGACTTTATATGGTGTTAAACTTTGCCAATCAGAGATTAACAATGTGTTGTCAACATGATAACTATTTACACTAAATTCGCTCAATATTATGGGAATTTTAATGAAGCCTTTTAAAATATCTTCCGCAATTTCAACTCGAGCAAGTTCAGCATCTACCCATGTATTTTTTGATGCTTCCACTAAGGCTCTTTGCGCAGGCATTCTTACTATTTCCGCTTGAATATTTATTTTTTGATACGCAGAAAGGATAAGATTCTCAATAGCTGGAATTGATTTAGCTTCATGGGGGGCTGAAATTTTAAAATTATCAGCAAATATCTCTTGTGAAAATAAACAGAGTATCAATGCATGAAAGTAACTGAGTACAAAGTTCAACTTTGTCTTTCTTTTAATTACCATGAGATTCATCTCCTTATGTAACCTTCATCATATTGCAGAAAAAATCATTTTAATGAAAGTGCTATCTCGTATAATGCATTCTTTTTTACACCGTAAATTTCTGCGGCAATGGCACAAGCTTTTTTAGGCTTCATTTCAGCAAGTAATAATTTCAAGGTTTCAATTGCTTGTCTTGGAATAGCACTAGGATCAACAATATACCCTTCTATGATCAACACCATTTCACCTTTAAGTTGATTAGGGTCTTCTTTCAGCCATGAAAGTAAATTTTCTGCGGTATCTGAATGAACAGTTTCAAAGGTTTTTGTTAACTCCCGTGCCATTACTACATAACGCTCACCACCAAGTACCTTAACGATATCCTCAACGGTATCAATAGCTCTACGAGGTGCATCATAAAATACCATGGTACGTGTTTCATCTAGTAAACTTGCTAGCGTTGATTGCCTAGCTCCTGATTTTGATGGTAAAAAACCCTCAAATGTAAATCTATCAGTAGGTAAACCTGCCGCGGATAATGCCGAAATTGCCGCACATGCACCAGGAATTGGCGAAACAGTTAATCCTAAACTTCGACAATGACGTACTAAATGAAAACCTGGATCACTGATCAATGGTGTGCCTGCATCAGAAACTAACGCAATGCTTTTACCTTCTTGCAACAAATTGGCGATTTGTTCTTGTCGTTGACGTTCGTTATGATCATGCATCGACATGGTTCTATTTTTAATCGAATATGCTGATAATAACCTTTGTGTATGGCGAGTATCTTCACAAGCAATGATGTCTACTTCAGTTAAAATATCTCGGGCCCTTTGGCTTATATCCGCTAAATTACCAATGGGTGTTGCTACAATATATAAAGTGCCTGTGTTTTGCTGAATTTGAGTCATTGCGTTTTCTTACATCAAGTTTGTTGAGACTTATAAGGATGGGGTTTATTATAAAGCATTATATGAACCTAGATAACAAATTACGGATTTTTACTTGTGAGTGGAACAAAAAACTTTCAATCAGCTAAATTACTCGTTATTACGGCTATTAGCGTTTGCTTCTTATTAAGTTGTAGTACGAGTAAAAAAGTAACTAAGCAGGCTCAGACGAAAGAAATAGCGGTCAAAGATATTTCTGGACAACAGCAATTGAGCGCTGAACAACTGTTAAATAAAGCTGAAAATTCCACGGTAAGTGATGCACCTAAACTGTTAATACAAGCTAGCCAGCAGTTTATTGAGCAAAATAGTTATAGCAAGGCGCTATGGCTAGCCAATCAAGCGTTACCCTTAACGACTCAAGTACAGCAGCGTTATCAAATCGCTATGATTAAAGCTCAAGTTTTACATTTGATGAATGAACCATCCTTAGCTATCAAAGAGTTAAAACAAGCTAAAGCAATAAGTGCAAATAACAAACTTTCTCATCAAAAAAAATATTTTCAATTACTTGCTGATGTTCAAACAATACGGGGTTTAGCAATAGCATCAATTGAAGCTAGACTACATGCCTTTTCTTTTATCGAACATGGTAGTGAAGAACAAAACGATCAAAGCGTTATCATCTGGAAAGAGCTAGAGGTATTGTCTCAATGGCAAATTCAACAACTGATTAAACGTGCTCCACCTCGAATAAAAGGTTGGCAACAATTACTCAGCTTTGCCCATAGGTTTGGCTTCCAGCAAACAACTTTTAATCGTTATTTAACTCAATGGCAAAGGAGCTTTCCTGATCACCCCGCAAATTTGGTCGTTGAACAATTAAAAGTGACGACATTAGCTGAAGATTCTCTCATAACCAACATAGCCGTTATTTTGCCTTTAAGTGGTAAGCAACAGGCAGCTGGACAATCGGCTCAACAAGGGGTCCTTGCTGCGTATAACAATAACTTAAAACAAAAGCTGCACTTTATTGATTCTCAATCCCTTGATATGTCAACACTGCATGTTAAATTTGAAGAACTAGAAATTGATCATGTTATTGGCCCACTGCTCAAGCCTAAAGTACAAGAGTACCTTTCTCAGAATACACTAACCCTGCCAACACTATTACTTAATTTGCCTAATAAAACACAACTTGCCACTCATCAAATAGCATTGTCTATGCGCCCTGAAGATCAGGGCGTTCAAGCGGCAACTACCTTAAGCCAGCGTAGTTATAAACAGCCGATAATTTTCAGCCATCGAGATAATGTTAGCAAACGTATTGCCCAAACTTTTAGCAAACAATGGTTAAAAATCACCGGAAATAAGCCAGGGCTGTTTTATTTTGAAAGTGGTGCTGCAATGCAAAAGCAATTAAAGGACAGTTTTGATGTTTCCACTAGTGAAAATAGAATTCAAGATCTTAAGCGCCGTATTAAACAAACCATAAAAACAGAAACCAGAAATCGCCGTGATATTGATATGATTTACCTCGTCGGCTCAACTAAAGCAACGAGATTGCTCAAACCTTATATTGATGTTAATACCAGTCAATTTGCCGAAATAATCCCGATTTATGCCAGTTCAAGAAGCCATAGTGATAACTCTGATAAAAGTGACAGCCGTGATTTGACTGGCTTAGTTTTCACTGAGATGCCATGGTTATTACCAAGCAAGCAACAAAATAGCCAACTCAAGCAATTAAACAAATCGCTTTGGCCAGAAAAGAGCGACGGTTTACAACGCATATTTGCTATGGGTTTTGATAGTTTATCTTTAATTGAAAAACAACAAGCAATGCAACAACATCCTTATGTTAGGCATTATGGCCAAACTGGGGTACTTAAACTTAACGCAGATAACATTCTAACACGCAGTTTGCTCTGGGGGAGTTACCAAAAGGATCAGGTGATAGAAGTTGCTATGGACTAAACAAGATATAAATCAACAAACAGCCAGGCAACGAGGGGATAACTGGGAGCAATTTGCTGAGCAATTTTTAGCTGGCAAAGGCCTAGTTCTACTAGAAAAAAACTTTCATAGCCGACAAGGTGAAATAGACCTGATCATGCAAGATAGTGATTGTTTAGTTTTTATTGAAGTGAAATATCGCAGAAATAATAACTTTGGTGGAGCAAAAGCAGCAATTCCTTACAAAAAACAGCAAAAAATCATCAAAACAGCTGTATTTTATCTGCAACAGCAAGGATTAAAAGAATATAATACCTCATGTCGATTTGATGTAGTAGCTATTGAAGGTGCCGTCAATCAACCCGATATTACTTGGCTGAAAAATGCCTTTAATTAGCCAAATTAGTGGAGTTCAGTTCATTTATGTTAGAACGAATAAAAAGCAATTTTACCGAAAGCATTCAAACTAAAATTGCCGCCAGTGAAGTACTCGCAGCCCCAATAGAACATGCCGGTATGATCATGGTGCAAAGCTTATTGGCAGGAAATAAAATTTTAGCTTGTGGTAATGGTGGCTCTGCTGGTGATGCACAGCATTTTTCTGCCGAGTTATTAAATCGTTACGAAACTGAGCGCCCACCATTGCCAGCCATAGCGTTAACTACCGATAGCTCAACGATTACTTCAATTGGTAACGACTACCATTTCGATGAAATATTCTCTAAACAAGTGAGAGCCTTAGGAAACGAAGGTGATGTACTACTGGCTATTTCAACCAGTGGTAATTCTCGCAATGTTATCAAAGCTATTGAAGCAGCTGTTTCTCGTGATATTCCTATTGTTGCTTTAACTGGTGGTGATGGTGGTGATATTGCAGGTTTGTTAGGGGACAACGATGTTGAGATACGCGTACCATCTTCACGTACTGCACGTATTCAAGAAGTCCATCTTGTTGTTATTCATTGTCTATGTGACATTATCGACACAACATTATTCCCTCAAAGTGAAGGTTGATAATCAATGAAGATGTATAAATTATTATTAATAACTGCAACAGTTACTATTTTACAAGGTTGTGTTGCAGCGGCTGTTGTAGGAGTTGCTGGCGGCATAAGTGCTGCTAATGATAATCGCAGTCTTGGTAATCAAATTGATGATTCAAAAATTGAGTTTTCAGCGCACCGTAATTTAACCAATGAAGATGGGCTTGATGATAATACCAACATACAAGTGATCAGTGTTAACGCTAAGGTGCTAGTTGTTGGACAAGCTCCAAATACCTATTTACGGGACTTAGTCATTAAAACCATTAAGAATGTCGACGGTATTGAACATATTCACGATCAAATAAGAATAAGCAATACTACTGCATTTACCACTCGAAGCAATGATGTTTGGTTAACCTCAAAAGTAAAGACGGCTTTATTTGCTAGTGATAACCTTGATGCAACCAATATAAAAGTTGTCACTGAAAATGGCGAAGTATTTCTAATGGGGTTAGTTAAACTCAACGAAGCAAATGCAGCAGTAGAAGTTGCAAGACATGTAAGTGGTGTTAATCGAGTATTTAAGATGTTTGAATATATTGAAGGTAATGATTAGATAACAGACACTTTATTAATGATAAAAATCTGACAGTTCATCCTGATCATCATCACTGTTTCACATCCATGTGACCTTGACATACAGTTCATCCTGAACATAAAAAACCACCTTAACGGTGGTTTTTTTATTTTATCACTTTCAAACTTGCTTTACCCTTGGGCTTTGCCTGTTTGTTGTCACTCTGCTCTGAACCGACTGAGTCGACACTGCTTAATGAGTTTTTTTTAGGCTTAGGCTTTTCCTCAACAATATCGTCATGTTCTGGATGCTCAATAGCTAAAGACGTGCCAGCACCATTTTCTTTCGCATAAATAGCCGCTACAGCGCCATAAGGCACAACTAAGTGCTCTAATTTCCCACCAAATCGAGCACTAAACTCTATCTGTTCACCAACCATTGAAATTGAGCCAACCGAAGATGGAGAGATATTCAAAGTGATTTGACCATCATTGACATATGTCATAGGTACCAACACACCATAAACACTTACATCAACAACAATATAAGGCGTGAATTGATTATCTAAAATCCAATCATAAAAAGCCCTAACAATGTAGGGCTTTGTTGATGTCATTGCTTCAGACATCAAATTTAAACCGGATTTCCAAAACGTAACTCACGCTCTGCTTCTGTTAAAGATGCTTGGAAAGATTCACGTTCAAATACTCGTAACATGTAGGTTTTAAGCTCTTTTGAGCCTTGACCAACAAGTTCAATACCCATTACAGGTAAACGCCATAATAATGGGGCTAAGTAACAATCAACTAAACTGAACTCTTCACTCATAAAGTAAGGCGCTTCATTTAAAATTGGAGCAACACTTAACAAACTTTCTTTCAACTCTTGACGTGCTTTAGCTGCTGCATCAGCAGGGCCTGCTAAAATAGTTTTAGCTAAACTATACCAATCTTGTTCAATACGGTGCATCATCAAACGACTACGACCACGAGATACCGGGTATACAGGCATCAATGGTGGATGAGGAAAACGCTCATCTAAATATTCGATGATAATTGATGCTTCATACAATGCTAATTCACGATCAATTAAGGTTGGCACAGTACCATAAGGATTTAAGTCTAATAAATCTTCTGGTAAATTAGCCAAATCAACTAAGTGAATATCAACGCCAACACCTTTTTCTGCTAATACGATGCGTGTTTGATGACTATACATATCATCTGCGTGAGAATATAAATTCATCACTGAGCGTTTGTTTGCAGCTACGGCCATAATGCCTCCAAAATTCTAAAATAAATAACTATAAATACTAGCTATAAAAAACTAACAAAGGGGGCCAAAGCCCCCAAAGATAAACTCAGTACATTAATAAAGGTTATTAATGTACATCTCTCCAATACTCTTTCTTAAGGAAATAAGAAATAATGAAGAAAATAATTAAAAATCCAATGACCTTATAACCCATCGCTTCACGCTCAAGCTTATTTGGTTCACCAGTGTATTCTAAAAAATTAGCCAAATCGCGTGAAAAAGTATCATATTCTTCTGCGCTCATTGAGCCACCAGTTGCTTCACTCAAGTTACCGTGCTCGTCCATCGTACGAACACCTTGTAAGTTTTGTAAAACATGTGGCATTCCAACATCTTTAAACACGGTATTATTCACACCAAATGGACGATTTTCATCTACATAAAAAGAACGTAAATAAGTATAAATGTAATCAGGTCCAGGCTTTAAACGAGCAATTAATGTTAAGTCTGGTGGCGCACTACCGAACCATTTAGCTGCTTCTTTAGCTGGCATAGTATTAGTAATGTGATCACCAACTTTTTCACCAGTAAACATGTAGTTTGCTTTACCGTCTTCTTCACTAATGCCTAAATCAGCAAAAGTGCGGTTATAACGTTGATACTGTAATTGGTGACAACCTAAACAATAATTAACATAAGATTTAAAACCACGTTGTAATGATTCTTTATCAGTTAAATCGTTACCTGCTTTATCTAAAGCAGCACCACCACTAGCAGCTATAGCTAGCATAGGAACAAAAGCGAATATCGCTAATATAAATTTTTTCATTATCCTGATACCCTCTCTGGAACTGGCTTAGTTTTTTCATTTTTACTGTAAAACCAAATAGCTACGAAGAAACCGAAATAACCTAGCGTTGCAACTCGACCAATAAAGTTAGTTAACTCTGTCCCTGGCATCGTACCTAGAACACCTAAAATGATAAAACAAATAGCAAACTGAGTAAGATTGATAAAGTGAGCTTTACTACGAAAACGAAGTGACTTAACTATGCCTCGATCAAACCAAGGTAGCGCAAATAACACACCAATAGCAGCAAACATAGTGATCATACCAAGTAACTTATCAGGGATAACACGTAAGATAGTGAAGAAAGGCCCAAAGTACCAAACGGGGACAATATGCTCTGGTGTTTTCAGATTATTGGCAGGTTCAAAGTTTGGAGCCTCAATAAAGTAGCCACCGCCTTCAGGAGCAAAAAATAACACCCAACAAAATACAATTAAGAAAAGAACAACAGCAACCAAATCTTTCACTGTGTAATAAGGATGGAAAGGTATAGCATCAACAATATCGTATTTTTCAGAATATTGTTTATGGAAAGTAAACTTGCTTAACTCTTCAGGTTTAACACTTCCTTTCTTCTTCTTAATATCGGTACCTTCTGGGTTATTAGAACCAACCTCATGAAGAGCTAAAATATGTAAGAAAACTAAAATAACGAGTACTAGTGGTAAAGCTATAACGTGTAAAGCAAAGAAACGGTTTAATGTAGCACCAGAGATAACATAATCACCTTTGATCCAAATCGTTAAGTCTTCGCCAATGACTGGAATTGCGCCAAATAAGGAGATAATAACCTGTGCGCCCCAATACGACATATTGCCCCAAGGTAATAAGTACCCCATGAAAGCTTCTGCCATAAGTACTAAGAAGATAAACATACCGAATATCCAAAGTAACTCACGAGGTTTCTGGTATGAACCGTACATCATCCCACGGAACATGTGCATATAAACAACAATGAAGAACGCAGACGCCCCAGTTGAATGCATGTAACGCAATAACCAACCGTAATCTACATCACGCATGATATATTCTACAGAAGCAAATGCACCTTCCCCTGAAGGTTCATAACTCATGGTTAACCAAATACCAGTAACAATTTGGTTAACTAAAACTACTGATGCTAAAATTCCAAAAACATACCAAAAGTTAAAGTTTTTTGGAGCTGGGTATTGAGCAGCATGCTTGTTCATAGCATCCATTAACGGTAAACGTTGTTCGATCCAAGCCATAAAATTCGCTAACATTATGCTTCTCCTTGACCGACACCGATTAATAAAGTGTCTTCTGTTGGAAATGAATGTTCAGGAATAACCAAATTTGTTGGCGCAGGAACACTTTGAAATACTCGTCCAGCCATATCAAACTTTGAACCGTGACAAGGACAGAAGAAGCCATCCTTAACACCTGAAACATGTTGCTCAAAGTCACCTTTATGATGGGTAGGAGCACAACCTAAGTGAGTACACACGCCTAAAGCCACAAGAATTTCTGGATTAATTGAACGGTATGCATTAGTTGCATAGGCAGGTTGCTGTTCTTTTTCTGATTTAGGATCTTTTAATTGGTCATCAAGAGTTGCTAACGATGAAAGAATTTCTTCTGTTCGACGTACTACGTAAACCGGCTTCCCTCGCCATTCGGCACGAATTAATTGACCAGGTTCTAATTTACTTACATTGACTTCAACCGGTGCACCAGCAGCTTTCGCTCTAGCACTAGGGTTCCAAGATCCAATGAAAGGCACAGCCAAACCGACAACACCAACACCACCAACTACTGAAGTAGCAGCAGTTAAGAAGCGTCGACGGCCGTTATTCACGGGCGCATTGCTCATCCAACATCTCCAATTATTATTTTATTTGAAAAAATATGATTCATTCACAAAGTAATGTTTCTTTTTTGTTCAAATACACTTAGCGACAAAAAAATTTTTCTGATCATAAAGAAAAGCCCTTTTTTTATCAAGGATTTTCACTAATTTAAGCTTGGTTTTATCATTTATTTTTATCAGAGTGTTTTCTATTTATAGCTGTTATTAGAATAAAAAAATCAATTAACTAGAGCTATATTCCACTAGAAATATTTTTTGTCGGAAGAAGCAATACCATAAAACTAAATTTTAAAGTTTTTATTACCATATTTTTTTGCAAAAGTTGTTAATGACATACCATTACAAGTGATTGTTCTATAGAAGCCTTTTGGTTTTGTTAAGCCTTTTTTAATGGCGCTATACTTTTCATTTGAACTAGCAGCTGCAATACAAACATCAGCTTCTAAATTTTGCATTTCATTATCGAATGAAAAAACCTTAACTGGTTTCGCATCTGCATCAGCTTTTTGATTTCGATACATTTTTGCAAATTTGTCAATCGGCATACCGTTACAGCTCAATTGACTTATTTTGGCACTGGAATAACCATGCTCTTTCGATTTTGCTTTTAATGCATTATCAGAGTGTACTGCTGCAATACAAATTTCGCTATGCGCTGAACCATCACCATTAACAAATTTTTCTTCTTTAGCTTGTGTGCTTGCTACTAATGCCAAAGTGACTACTGCGATACATATTTTTTTCATATCAACCTCTTAGTTATTATTATACAAACTCCATTAAGCAAATTTTCCTAGCAAAGTTCTCAACTGGGAATAAGTTTAGTGGAATTGTATTACCCTATAAAAATAGAACAATATAGTGATATGTAAAGTTAAGCATTTGATAGAGATGATAGGCTTATAGCTACAAACTTGTAATATTTATTTCAAGAATGATCACTCAAAAAGTGAAGAAAGGGATAAAAAGCCTGATGGTATACCATCCTTGGCCTCGCTCGATACTATACATCCGAGCATAAAAAAACCGACATAATGTCGGTTTTTTGAAAACGTATAAGGTAAATATTAACGTTTTGAAAATTGTGGCTTTTTACGAGCCTTGTGTAAACCAACTTTCTTACGTTCAACTTTACGAGCATCACGAGTAACGAAACCAGCAGTACGTAA
>Ga0209395_1002578_pt1 | contig 23403 bp, 20 predicted proteins | sample GOMGulsemesocosm_3_FD_184635 | JGI IMG/M metagenome (GOLD analysis project Ga0209395, IMG submission 184635) | Methane-oxidizing microbial communities from mesocosms in the Gulf of Mexico - GOM9D Gulf of Mexico (SPAdes) (version 2) | ecosystem: Environmental > Aquatic > Marine > Cold seeps... | reverse complement strand
ATTGGCTGGCGAAATATCGGCCAAAATTAACAACAATGAACTAGACGCTATATCGAACCTATTGAAAATGTTGTTGGCGATGATGGCTCAAACTTCGGCGGTAAATCAATCATAAGGTTGATACAGAATCACGAATGACCCTCATCAATCACCATACTGTTAAATCCATTGCATGTAGTTCGTGGCTTATACATAGGTCACATTTACCTAATCAATATCATTTAAAAATAAGACGATTTTTTAACGAATCTATCTAACCACGATGTTATTTCTTATCTACACCACATAAGGTATGCGCAGAGCTTTCGTATTAATAATAGGCTACTCTGTGTAACGTTATACTGAGAGCAATAAAAATAGCTAATCTGGTTATAATACAATTGATTAACATTATAAATATTATATAATCGTGTCTTTTTACATGGAGTCGTAAATTGTCATTCTCTCAAGTTGCCGTTGTTGGTAGTGCGCGAATTAAATCCCCCTTTGTACAAGACATGGCTGAATCAGTAGGACTTATTATTAGTGAATTAGGGCTCCACCTAGTTTGTGGTGGTTTAGGCGGTGTTATGGAAGCCAGTTGCTTAGGGCATAAATCAGGAAATAACCGATGTCAGACAATCGGAATTTTGCCCTCAGTAAAAGCTAGTACAGCTAATAAGTACACCGATATTATTATTCCATCAGGATTAGATATTGGTCGCAACCAATTAGTGGTAGCAAGTGGGTTTGCCGTTATCGTTTTGGGCGGCGGTGCAGGGACATTAAGTGAAATAGCTTTAGCATCACAAATAAACAAACCAATCCTTTTGATGAAAGGGTCAGGGGGCTGGGCTGATAAGTTAACTGATGAATACCTTGATGAGCGATGCAACTCGAAACTTCACCATATAAATAGCTTTGAAGAATTACGCCAGACCCTCACTAATCTCTCTAAGCTTGAATCGAAAAGTGGCAGTATTGATAGTGGTCACAACCGGTGAAGTTACTGATCCCAATTAGTTCATTTTTTGGTGCACCTAAAAGTGAATTATGGCTGTTAGATACAGAAACTAAAGAGCAACGATTATTAACCAGGTTGCCTAGTTCCGGCCAAGAAGTCGTTGGCAAAGGCTTTACTAGTATTGCTTGGGTTAATAACAGGCATTTAGTAGGATGTGACTTTAATCGTGTATTTATACTTGATCGTGCTCTATGTGAGTTAGTAAACATAAGGCAAGATGAACAATATAATGACCTACACCATGTAAGTGTTGAAGGGCAGACGATTTACCTCGCTAACACCGGGCGTGATTGCGTCGATATATTAGATCATCAACTGCGACCAGTTGGACGATTAGACTTTCTCTCAAATATGGAAGTCTCGTCGCGAGTAAAAGGGCACTACAGTACCGAGGGGGATTATTACGATAATGAGACTTCTCTAATTAAATTTAACCTTCGCAAAGTGCCTGATAAATTGCACCTTAATCATGTCATTAGAGCTGGTGAACAATTAGGTAACCGTATTATCGCAACCAGCTTTAAGCAACAACATTTACTTGATGCCGTCACGCAGAAGCCAATAAGCAATGATCTACCGTATCAGCCTCATGATGGCTTTATTTATGACAAGTTCATTTGGATAACCACAGTTTCTGGTCAGATCTACCGAGCTGCTCTCTCAATACCGCTACGTTTTGAATTGTTTTTTGACCTGTTTTTGTTTTCTGAATTCAAAGGCTGGTGTCGAGGACTATTAGTAACGGACGATGCCCTATATGTTGGAATTACGGCTATTCATAAACAGAGTAGCCGTACAAGCTGGCTCAACAGTTCAATAGAAGACACCCGCACAGGAATTTACCGCATTGATCTAAGATCATTATCTATTGATAGTTTTTACGATTTCAGTGACCCGTGCGGTAATCGCATATTCTCAATTATTGGCGATCAATAGTATGCCGAAAAAGCCCAGAATCTATATGCTACATCGTATTATTGAGCACATAGACGAGAACAATTATTACTTTCAAAGAGAGACTGCAATTAGCTGGCAGCGATTCGTAGCACTTCTTGATCTTATTGAAAAAAATGGCTGGGAAACCCAACCCGCATCAACTTTAGTTAATGGTTACACTGATAACGATGTATTTATTACTTTCGATGATGGATATACCGATAACAACAAAGCGTTAGATGAATTAATTAGGCGCGGTATGACGGCAACAATTTATCCGGTGAAGGACTTTTCATTAACGGCGTTCTCGCCTGTTGATGACATGGCTCACCACTTAATGTCAATTCAAGGGGTTCCACCAAGTCTTCGTCGAGCACTGTTAGACGGCCGATTAAAGAAGGTGCTTCGAGACATTACAGTGACGAGGTATCGGTATTTACGGAAGCATTGGTTCGGCATAGATTTTGACGCCTATATTGGAGAGTTATTTATGGAAGAACAGCAATTAAGCCATTATTATCGCCAAGGTATTGAACTCGGTATTCATGGACGTAGTCATCGTGCTTTTAATCATCTTACTGCTACAGCTCTAGAATCAGAATTATCAGAGAGTCTTGTTTGGTTACAATCGCTTGGGGTTACTACGCCTGTTTCGACTTGTTTCCCTCATGGCAAGCATAATGAGCAAGTCATTGCTCAATGTCTGTCTATTGGCCAAACCTTACTTGGGGTGGATTGTGAGATGGAATTTACACAAGTATTCAGGCGTATACATGTGAAGGAAGAATGCTATGGATGAATTGGATTTCGAGTTTAGTGCTTTGATTACTCGCCAATTAGAGTGTTTTCCATTTCATAACCTAGGGCAATTACTTGGTAAAGACACTAGCAATGGTGGCACTTGCTTTGATCATGCACTAAAACTCCGTCGTGAATTAGTAAGTAAAGGCTTTGATGCTACTTTGCATGAAGCGAAGGTTTGTTTAACGGGAGAGAAATCTCATCGTTTAGTCAGAGTCGAATTTAACAAGAAAGTATGTGTTCTCGACTCAGGTAGCGGTTGGCCAACTGTATATATGGGCCAAGAAAAAGAGTCAATACAAGAATATGTCACGGCTGGTATACGTTTTAAGGTCATTACAGAGCTGGATAACCTCCTTATCAAAAGACATGATGGACGGCAATGGCGCGATATGAATCGTATTTCGTTGCCACCGCAAAATCAGCGAGACATATTAGATAAGTTCAATAATCGCTACAGTCAGCCACTACCTTATAGCAATGAGCTTAGATTTTGCTGGTTACACGATAATCGTTTTCACCGTATCGCAGGCTTCAATCTATCCTTGTATGAATCAGGAAAACACCGTCAGGAACGTACCCTTACTCCGACTGAATTATCAGATTATGTACACTGTTACTTCCCTGAATTAACCCCTGATTTAAATTTGTATTTAGAGAGCATTAATTAATGTGTGGTTTTGTAGTAAGCGCGACAACAAATTTGCTTTATCTTAAAAACAAAATAGGACGAGATACCTTATCGCGTGGTTTAGATAGTTATATCTCAGAAAACTTTGATTATGGCGATATAAACTTACATTTTGAGTTTTCGCACCTCTTTATAAGTAACCCCGAAGCCAGTCAACCATTACACAATAAATCGCAGATTATGGTGCTCAATGGTGAGATATATAACTATCAGGAGCTTGCAGACCGATTACATATTGATTCGACACAACTGAATGATGTTAGTATTTTCTTTAAACATATTGAGCTTTACGGTCTCTGTGATACCGTAAAGCTGACTAACGGCATGTATTCAGGTTTTCTCTTTAACAAAACAACTGGTCAATGTGAGGTGTTTACCGATCATGTCGGAAAAAAACCGTTATTAATTTGGAATAGCGCAACCAGTTGGCATGTCGGTACCGGCATTGATTTAGACCATATTGATGAAGACACCACCGATATTCAGGTACTAACACCCGGAGTATCGAGGTTTGATATGAAAACTGGGGCTGTATCTAAAGCGTATTGTCATCAACCAGCTATCAACGATAAATTAAGCCTTCTCGAAACGATAGAAGATGCCATTTCTCTGCGGATCCCAAATAAACTTCCATTTGCTATCGCACTTAGCGGAGGGCTAGACAGCTCTATTATTGCTTATGTTGTAGAAAAGCTATTATGCAAACGCGCACGTTATTACGTTGTCGGCGAAAGCTATCCTGATTCAGTATTAGAATTACTTAATCATTTGGACATTTGCCTTAGCCGTGTTGTGTTGATTAAGCCGCCTTCCAAAACAGATTTGCTTAGCTTAATAACCGAAACTTGCAGGATAACGAAAAGCTTTAATCCCTCGATCATATCTAACGGCTTGGCAACATTGCTCTTAACTCAAGCTGTGCATCGCGATGGCATTCGTGTGATGCTTTCTGGCGAAGGGGCCGATGAATTTTTCTGTGGTTATCAAGGGATGTACAACGGACGTAACGATCCCGACCTAATGAGAGAACAATTGATACAAGATTTACATTTTACCGAACTTAGGCGTTTAGATTTAATAAGTGCAAATTTTAGTATTGAAGCGCGTTGTCCATTTTTAGATCACCGTGTAACTCAAATAGCCCTGACGCTCGATGTGAAAGACCTTTGCAATACTACTATGAATATTGGTAAGACAATACTAAGAGATACATTCAAACACCTACTGCCCCATTCCATAATTAATGCGCCTAAAGAGCCCTTTGATATAACTTCAGGTTTACAAAAGTCAGTTATCGATGAATTACACAAAATATCAAAGTCAGAGCGTGCAGCATTAAAGGTTATTTTTGAACAAGCATTTGGTTACTCTGCCGTATTTAACCATAGATACTTCTCCCATTATCCAACGTTCGACAAAATGATTGATCGACGAGAACTAAAATATAGACACATGGAGGTTTCGTGAACGAACCCGTAGTTGCAATAGTCGGATTAGGCTATGTAGGATATCCACTTGCCGTGGCATTTGGTCAACACGTTGAAACAATAGGTTTTGACATAAATGAGACTCGTATTGGGCAACTTAAGCGACAGTTTGACCAAACTAACGAGATAGATATTGAATTGGTTAAAAGCGCTGTAAAATTAACACTAACTAGTGATTCAGAAGCTATTCGAAAGGCTAATATCTATATTGTCACAACAGCAACGCCAGTAAATGCTGCACAGCAACCCGATTTAGCCGCAGTACTTAACGCCGCCACCACAATTGGCTCAGTAATTACTACCGATGATATCGTAATTCTTGAATCTACAGTTTCCCCGGGAGTTACTGAAGGTGGTTTTGCTTTAGCAATTGAACAAGAGAGTAGGTTGACCGCAGGTATTGATTTTCAACTGGGATATAGTCCTGAACGTATTAATCCAGGTGATGAACTGCATCGATTGCAACATATAGTCAAAGTTGTCTCTGCAACTAACAATTCCACATTAAACACCATTTATCAGCTATATAAACGCATTATTCCTGCTGGAGTAGTTAAAGCAGCGTCGATACAGACGGCCGAATTTTCTAAGTTAATTGAGAATACTCAACGTGATATTAATATCGCATTCATGAATGAAATGTATCAGCTCTCAGATAAATTGGGATTAAACTTTAATCAGGTATTGGAATGTGCTGGTAGTAAATGGAATTTCCTCGACTTCAAACCTGGATTAGTTGGTGGGCATTGTGTCGCCGTTGACCCTTATTATTTAGTCCATAGTCAGATTCTTAATGGTCTTACATCACGTATGACAACCGCAGCTCGCCAAACGAATGAAGACATGGTTGATTATGTTGCTAGTTCATTTATAAAAAAACTGACTAAAGCAGGTTTGTCATTGCCTTCCGCAAAGGTATTAATCATAGGTATTAGTTTTAAACCTAATTGTCCTGATGTCAGAAACTCAAAACACCTTGCCGTGATACAGGAGCTAGTAGACTTCGGGCTTAAACCAGACGTTTATGATCCTATTGCCTGTCTTAGTAATAAAGATATGCCTTATCGACTACATAGCGAGCTTCCTGATAGTTGCTTTGACGCAATATTGTTGTTGGTTCCTCATGATGAAGTAATTCAAAAATTAGAAACAATCAGTACAACCTTAATGCGAACAGACAGCATTTTTTACTCTCTTGATTCAAAATATAGTGATTTAGTAAAATGATTTTAAGCTTACCAATGTATAACGAATTTGTCGCGATGCCGTCGGTCGTTGATAATCTTCAAGGAAATATACAAGCAATAGCGTTTGTGACCAATTTTTTAGAAAGTATAGGATTTGATATCCGTATGGTTGCTGAAGATGATACCGAGCAGCCAACTATTATTGCGCATTATCCGGGACGATTAAGTGACAATAAAATTGTACTTTATGGTCATTATGATGTCGCACCAGTCAATCGACAAAGGAGCTGGGTCAGTGAAGATCCCTATACGTTAGAAAACATTAACGGACGCCTCTATGGCCGAGGAATTGCAGATAACAAAGGCCCCTTGGTGGCGCGTATGCTCGCATTACAAGCATTAGTATTGTCAGGTAAACCAATGCCTAATATCATGTGGTTAATCCAAGGAGAGGAGGAGATAACGCTGGGAGATCGAGTTGCCTACTCTATTTTTGCGAATGAAATTCCTGCGTTCGGTGCCAAAGTATATATCGAAGAAACGGGCTTTAATGATTTAGACACGGATACTCAAATTTCATTCTTATGGTCTCCAGACCTAACTGCATCACAATTAGCCCCCTGGCATGAATTACTTGAAATGAGCTTAGATTCACCTCGGATAGAGAATAGGCACCTGAATAAACTTAATGGTATAGAAGCCTGCCCATTATTATCAAACTTACCCAAAGATGCTGTCTATATAGGCTTTGGTCCCAATGACCGATTGCATTATATTCATCGCGATAATGAATCATTAGATGAGAGTAAGTTATGTAAGCATCAACATCAGTTTGAAGTTTTCCTAATGAATTATGCGTTGTATAACCATGCGTCATAACCGAAATATCCATATTGCATTAGCAACAGCTGAACCAGAGGTCGCAAATCGCTTACTGAGAAGTATGCAACGCGAGTTGCCCAGCTTTAGCGTTAAAGCTTCGATACTACTGATTGGTAGTTCGAAATCATCACAATTTTATAAGTTCTGTGTGCCCGTTGATATCATAGACTTAGTTACATTCTATCCGCCGATTGTAGATAGTAGGAACATTTGTCAGCAGCACCTCCAGCGTAAAATGAATCAGGAAACAGGTATAGGTTTAATACTTGATGATGATTTAATTTGGACCGTTCCCGAACATAAATTCATACAACTCCTTGATAAGTTAATAGCCAAAGGTTGTGATATGGCGTTTAGTTCGTTATCGGGAGATTCACCAATTCCAAAAGAGTACACAAGAACTAGTCCTTTATTGGATGTCTTAATGGCCATTAGCGACTTTGACCCAAGCGATAAGACGTTAGCTATAAGACGATATATTGGCAGTATAGAAACATCAGACCATGATTTTGTTGAATGTAACGCCCATCATGACTTTTATTCATTTAATCAAAGTAACTTCTGTCGATTTGATGTCAGCATTTCTACGATGCAGTGGCGTGAGTTTATTGATAACCTCGTTAAAGGGAAGACTACAACGCGACGGGTAGAGTTGTTATCAACAATCACTCCGGCCAACGGACGGGAACGCGGCGGGGCAACCCTAATATTTAATGCAGATGTTTTATCATTTAGAAATGATGCGATCCGCAGTAACAGATTAATCAGTCGGCGTAGCGATATGATAATGGGCACTGATGCTGCTCAAGGTGATTTTAGACTATTTAATACACCTCCAATGCTTGAACACCGTCGAGATGAGGTATTTGACACTCACGATAGTAAAAAGTTAATCGGGGATATACTTGGTTATTCGCTTGTCGAATCAAGGGAAGGAGATTCTTTTTGCATAACTAAGTTTGATAAAACTCTAGGTCAGAGAATAGAGCAAACGATTATTCTAATGCAAGAGTCATCAAATATGTTACAGCTTCTTAAGGATTGGTTGATTAGCTGTAATAATATTGGGGTTTATGAAGCGGATAAAATCAATTCAATGATCAATGAAAATAAATTCTCCATATCTGCGATAAATTCGTTGGATGTGCTAGCTGTACAAAGCGCTTTTAATAATTTCAATAGTAAGCGACACGGAAAATAAACCTCGGTTAACAGAAAAAAATTGATTTCTAATAAGGCCAATTTAAGGGTAACTACAGTAGTGAGGTTATGCTCAACAATAGGTTAAAGGGTCCTCGAAAAGAACCGAACGATTATTAAACACCAACTTCAATTAATGAAGTAATAGCATTCAATAAAAACTAAAATTTAATCAGAATAATCTGAGTAATGCAGTCTAACGCGATTTTTTATTAGGCGTCGCTACGTCAAAAATGAGTACCTAGACACTAAGAATTAGATTTAATCGACGTAGCGCGCGACGGGGCTAACGCAGCGCGAGAGCGCTAAAATCCATAGGGAACGACAACACGAGATAAGCCGCCTATTCCAATACACCTCAGTGCGTATAATGTGTATTATGTTAAATAGGGTATCTAAGAAGTATGCGGTGCTATCTATAGTGGATTCGCCCTGATCTTACGACCTAACCCCTAATGTCCAATACTTAAGAGTATTGGACATTAGGGGTGTTATTTACGATCTTATGTTTTATAATACGTCGACAAAATTCTAGAGTTATTTCCTGTGTTAGCAATTACGCCATTAGTTCATAGTTTCGAAAACATCAAACAACAGCGCGCTCAGCTTCAAGCTGGCGAACTCGACACATACTATCCTCAACTCGGATCTTTCATCAGTCAACTCGACACCGTTGAGCCCGATTTAAGGGCCACGGCATTGAGTGAGCTAGATACAGTACTCGACTTTCTTTATCTAATGGGCCGAAAATCACAAGGCACCTATATGCGGTTTAGAAATGAAATCGAACGTTGGTGCCTCTATTGCTGGCAAATACGCGGCGTGGGTATTCTTGAAATCAACCGCTACGATCTCGATGCCTATATCGATTTTGTGTGGAGTCCTCATCCCGTTTGGATTGGTACGTCTGTCCAACAGCGCTTTAAACCAAAACATGGACAATATATTTCTAATCACAAATGGCGACCATTTGTTGCCAAAGTCGCCAAGTCTGTGATTAAGAAAGACATCAATGTGTTGGTGGATACTAAAAACTACCGCCCGTCCCAAGAGTCTCTAACAGCGACGTTTACCGCGTTAAGTGTCTTCTATCAACACGCCCAAATGATGGATTTATGTGATAAGAACTTTGTCCCAGTGGTCAAGAAAAACTGTCCATTTTTGATCAAACAAGTACAGCGTAAAACCCCAGACACCTTAAGCCAATTACAGTGGGAATATGTGCTGGGTATCACCACTGAACAGGCTGCAAAAGAACCGCACTTCGAACGTAATCTGTTTATCTTAGCGACATTAAAAACCCTGTATTTACGGGTGTCAGAAATGAGCGAACACCCCAAATGGCGTCCTACTATGTCTGATTTTTCAGTCGATAGTGATGGTTTCTGGTATCTCACGGTGTTTGGTAAAGGCAATAAAGTGCGTGATGTGACGGTGCCACCTGCATATCTGCCCTACCTCACCCGCTATCGAAAGTATCGCGGATTATCAGCGATGCCCTCGCCAGATGAGGATTGTTCATTGCTCAATAAACGACGCGGCCAAGGTAACTTAACCTCTCGTCAAATTCGGCGCATTGTCGAAGACAGTTTCGATTTGGCGGTTAAGGCTCTACAACGAGACGGCTTCAGTGAAGAAGCCAATCACTTAATGGCGGCGACAACCCATTGGCTTAGACACACTGGGGCGACCGAAGATGCTGGTTCCCGCCCATTAAAACATTTAGCCGATGAGTTGGGGCATGCATCATCAGATACCACCGATAAGAACTATATCCAAAGTAATATTAAAGACCGCGCTCGCACCGGACAAGACCGCAAAGTTTAGCAGGACGCGCTTATAAAATCCCCCCTACCATTTAATGAAGGGGCTCTATTTTTTGTACAAAAGTGATCCATGCGAAACAGTTAAGCCGATAATATTTATTATAACTTGCCGGTTAATACTTTTTTTAACGCTTGAACAAAGTGGTTATTTTGTTCTGTTAAACCGATTGTCACCCTAATGTAAGTATCATAATTAAGTTCATTCCATGGTTTCACCATTATACCTTCAATCAGTAACCGATTGGCGACGTCGCTAGCGTTACTTCGGGTATCAATAAATAAAAAATTTGCTGATGATGGCGCCACAAAAACGCCCAGTTTCTCCAAAATAGGGATTATCCGCTCACGTTCGACTTTAATGAGGTCAACAGTTGTTTTTAAGTAGGCTTGATCCTTTAATACAGCGCTAGCAGCGGCTTGTGCTGTACTATTGACATTATATGGTGTGCGCACTCGATCAAGATAATCAATGATCTTACTATTAGACACAAGTCCATAACCGACGCGCAAGCCTGCCAAACCGTACGCTTTTGAAAACGTACGTAGTATTATCCAAGAGCGAGATTGTGCAGATAATAGTGTTAAGCTATCGGCGAAATTTCTATCGCCTTGTGCGAACTCAAAGTAAGCCTCATCGATGACGATCAAGGTATCCTTAGGACAAGCCGAAATACAGGCAGCTAAATTTGGTTTATCTAAACTGCAACCCACCGGGTTTGAGGGATTAGCTAACATTAACATTTTCAACCTTGGCAATGTCGATATTTTATTAAGCCATTTATCAGTATCATATTCCATTTTGTCATTCATCGGCACTTCAATAATATTTGCTCCCATCATTTTCACGTAAATAGAATGCAAACTAAACGTCGGTTTTGCAATTAAGACGTCATCACTAGCATTTACAAACGCTTTACAAAGTAAGGCTAAGATATCTTCTGAGCCATTACCTATGATAATCCTCTGCTCAGGAAAATTAAGCTTACTCGCTAGCCCAGCTCGCAAGTTACTGCATTGGCTATCAGGATAACGGGCTGAGTCGGCAATAACTTCAGTGATTGCATTTTGTGCGGATTCACTAACTCCAAAAGGATTTTCGTTAACGGAAAGGTTAACCATGGCGACATTCGGGCATTTATCTTTTGCTTGAATTAATGTCTGGCCAGCACCATAAGCAGGTAGTTTCAACACCTCCGGTCTTACTAGGCAGGTGATATCGTTTTTGTGTTTATCTTCAATTAAAGTCATCGGACTATCTCCCCTTCTAACTTCTGTAACTGTAATGTATTGATACGTCGGTTAAAGACCCATAGTTGTGAGAATGCTGTTACGCTCAACCCGAGTATTAAGCCATACCATACGCCGTCAATGCCTAAGTCCATCTTGATGCTCATCAGCCACGCCAGCGGTAAACCAATACACCAATAACCGATAATAGATAAGGTAAACGGACTTTTCACATCACCTACTCCCCTTAAAATACCAACACCTATATTTTGACTCGCATCAAAAAATTGAAGAAATGCAGCAATGAATAATAAGCGGGTCGCGATATCTACAACTGCAGAGTGCTGTAATTCGCTAGCGCTTAAAAAACTGAATAGTATCCAATTTGGGGCGATTAAATATGCAGCCATAATTAATAGCATAACGACCATTGCACTCGACATACCGATGTATGCAAGACGTTTTGCGTGACAAAAATTCTGATTGGCATGAGCTTCACTAATGGATATAGATGCTGCCGAAGAAATACCCGCGGCAATCATAAAAACAATATAGACAATTTGCATAATAACCATGTGTGCTGCTAATTCGTTTACCCCTAATGTCGCAACAAATAAAGACAAAATAGAAAAAAAACCAGCTTCAGAGCCATATGTCGCGGCAACAGGAACCCCAAGTTTCCAACTCGTTATTAGCGCCCTTCTATCTGTTTTCCATACTCTCCAACTGATATAAGGTTTCAATTTCGAATGTCTACTCGCAAAAAATACAAACAGAAAAAAGGATAAAAAGAGCACTAAACACGTTGCGGTAGCAACACCAATGAAGCCTAATTCCGGTAAGCCAAACGCACCAAAGATAAAGCCATAATTAAGAAATATAGTCATCAACACCGAAATGCTTGTGATCAACAATAAAGGGCCAGGCGCTTTTAGGCCAACAGAAAAATGCCGTAGGCTTTGAAACCAAAAACATGGCAACACACCAATAGCGACAACCGATAGGTATCCTCGGGTTTTCTCTGCCACTTCAGGTACAGTTCCAAGCCATATTAACAGCGGTTCGCTCAGGAGCATTAAGCCAGTAAAAATGAGACCAACGAATGTGCCTATCATTAAACTAGCATTAAGCAGATAAGTGATGCGCTGATGGTCGTTTTTAGCCACTGCGTAAGAAATTAAGTTTGCCGTTGCGGTTGTTAGTCCTTTGCCTACGGTTAAAAATTGATTAAAAATAACAATAGCTAGTCCACCTGCAGCTAGGTCTAGTGGACTCAACATCCCGAGCATAATAATATCGATAGTAGCGATAGCGACGTATAAGATATTAGTTAAAATAAGTGGCCCAGCGAGAAAAGCAATTTGCTTTATATCGGAGAAAGGCGAGTTATCGTTATTATTTGCTATCACCATAGTTGCACTCCTTCGATTTTATGTGATTTGTGAGCGAACTCAGCAACAGCTCGTCCCAAAGCGACATCAGTTATTATCATGCCGCTGTTGTAGGCGAAAATGATCTCGTCGGAGTGATTACGTGCTGGTTTTTGTTGCTTAATAATCTCACTTAATATTGCAGCAACTTTTGGGAGCTTACCTTTCTCGTTTCGTAAATCATCGCCAGTAACGTTCATCTGATCAATATCCGTCGTGATCACTCTATCAGCGTTATGTAAAACTGACTTTTCTATGCCATAGCCGACAAGGATGACGAGAGCTCCTGGCTTTAACCATTCATGACGAATGTTTTCCTTAGCGGACAATCCCGTCACTGCCAAAATAATATCAGCATCGCGTACGGCGGATTCAAGATCATCAGCCACTTCGACATGGCGCTTTGGGAAATGTAATTTCACGTTAGCTTGCACGGCTTCTATACCTGCCTTATAGCTGCCGTGTACCATTAAGCGTGATAAATTAGGAAGTGCGGTCACGAGCATCGGTAAAGCAATCTGTCCTTGCTCACCGGTGCCTACTACTAAGGCCGTCGTAGCATCTGGTTTCGCTGCGGCCTTAGCGAATAAAGCTGATGTTGCGGACGTGCGCATCGGCCCAAGTTGCTTTACATCCATTAATGCGATGGGGTGTCCACTTTCGTCATCGCATAAAAATATAAATGAGTAAAATTGGTAACGGTTTCGGCTACGATCTTGGTCGAATTCATAAACGACTTTGAAACCTACCGTTTTACTGCCTGCATCCCTTCCCGCCATACTATAAGCAATGGAGTGAGTATCCTTTGGCGTCATTATTACCTTGAGTGGATTCGCGGAATCAGGATGATCAATCGCTTTAAATGCTTGTTCAACAACGTTTAGCACTTGTGCGTAAGGAAAATTAAGACCTGCAATTGTTTGCGCACTTAAAATTGGTAATTGTTGTATAGGAAGGCTCATATTATTCTCCCTTTACTGACGTTAATTGGCCAATGATTTGATTCAATTCATCATTAATCTCGTTATCAATAAGCCCGTTTTCGTTCATCCATTTATCGTTATAAACCGTGTCTAAATACTTTTCCCCACCATCACATACCAACACAACCATCTTACTATTTTCTGGTACATCCTTTAGTTTTTGTAACGCGCAGTAGATAACGCCTCCAGCCGAGCCTCCAACGAGCAGTGCATTATTTTTTGCAAGGTAGCGAGCCGTGTTGAAAGCTTGCTTATCTGTTACTTTAATCCCCTCATTTATTAAAGAATACTCAATAACAGCACCGATTTCAGCACCAGCCGGAGTGCCAGTGCCTGATTGGTGATATGGTTTACCTGGACCACCAAAAATAACCGAACCTTCTGGCTCTACGCCAACAGAATGTAAGTTATGGCAACTCAAATCACGCAGAGCACGCGTTGTGCCACAAATAGCTCCCCCAGTCCCTACGGCGGTTACCAAATGAGTAATATCAGATCCAATTTTTGACACTAACTCTTTCGCTAGCTCAATGTATCCTCTACTGTTGGCAAAATTTCTATGCTGTGCAGTCCAGTAAGCTCCCTGCTCTGTTGACAGTTTTTGTGCCATGTTGTCACGTACTTCAGTAGCTAAATCATCACTTCCTTCATCGCTAACGCAAATAACTTCTGCACCGAAGGCCTTCATATTATCTATTTTTTCTTTGGCGGCATGGTTATCCACTAATGCAGTAAAGTGGTAACCCCGTTCTGCGCAAAGCATCGCTAAACCGACACCAGTGTTTCCAGAGGTGGACTCAACAACCCAGCCGCCAGGTTTTAATAACCCTTGCTTCTCTGCCTCATCAAGCATTGATTTTGCCATCCGTATTTTGGCACTACCCGTTGGGTTGAATTGCTCTAACTTTAGAAATAAACGGCTACCATTATTTGTCTCAAATAACTCAAATAACGGTGTATTACCGATAGTTTCTTCGATTTTTGTTAAATTTTGGCCGCAAAAAGCCTGTGCATGAATTGTCATAAATGCGCTCCGTTAAGTTTTGTGGGTTAATTATTTGCCCCTAGCAGGCTATTGGTTATCTAATTGCCATTTAATGCCATCCTCAGTTAAAGTTACGGCTATTTTTCGCGGTAACTTGGTTGAATGAAATTCCGACTCATTGGAGTCCATTTGATAGCCGGCGGTATTAACATAGGCAATAATGTCTTGTTTTTTTGGGTATTGGGGAAATGATACGAACCGCCATGTCAACATGTCATCTTCTAAACAACTGTTGCCAGCGACTGCTATTTTGTAAATAGCCTTATTATTGATGGCAAAATCTTCACTAATTAATTGCGGCGACGGTAAAAATTCGCTACTAAACCACTGCTCCGACAATGAATAGCTCATCCCTTGTACGGTAGCAATATGGCATTCAGCACTACCAGTAACAGGCTTACAACCTTGTACGGAAAATAAACTGATCCCAGCTTGATCCAGTAACGCACGGCCAGGTTCTATCATTAAACATAATGATAGATCACGTAAACGTTGCGTAAGTGTTTGCTGATGTTGGTTTTGTTGAATCAACACGTCATTGAGTGCATCCGCACCACAGCAATTATTATGATAAGGATAAAAGCCTGAAAACTCTTTACTGGCGTGAAATTTTTGACCATCCAAAGCGTTTTTCCAATCGTTAGAGGCTAAGTATGACACTGAAAATCCACCACCAATATTTATGTTTTGGCAATGAAGACCTAACGCCCTCGCGTCGAGTATGTAATCAATCAATTGGTGGCCGACTTGCCCTCGTTGGTGAGTACAATATCCAGATAAGTGACAACTAAAGCCTTGTAAATAAATTGTACTTTTACGTTTCACACAAAAAGTTAATGCCTGCTCTATTTCGCAATATGTTAAGCCAAAGCGACTCTTACTCTGGCTTTTAGGGCGAAATCGTAATAAGATTCTTGGTATTTTTGATGGTTTAATATGTACTGCTAGCGTGTGTAATTCACTTAATTCATTGAGCGAATCGATTGCAATTAATGCGCCATGCATAATGCATAAACTTAATAGTCGGTTGCATTTATGTGGTCCTGACACGCCGATATTTTCCCCATTAATGCCAGCAGACAGCGCCAATTCAAATTCGGTGATACTGGCGACGTCAATACCAATGTTTTGTCGTGCGCATACCTGAGAAAAGCATTGCGCTTTATTCGCTTTTTTGGCAAATAATAATTGATAATCTATATTATGCTGATTGAGGATTTGCTTAAACCTGTCAATATTACGCTGAAAAATATCAGGAAAAAGGATATGCAAGGGCGAACCTAATCCATTGACCCACTCGATCAATTTACTTTTATGTTGGTGCATCAGCGACTCAACGTTAGGATCACAAATTGCTTTAAGTGGTGTCTTATTCATACCAATACCCCAGTGGATTGGCTACGATTCATCAGTGATAAACGTACACTGGCCAGTACAAATAGTATGACTGAAAAAAACAATAGTATAATTGTATCGCTCCACGCTGTGCCCGACGTTTGTTCTTGGAATGTGAATTGAGGAATGTTCGTCAAGTCAGATAAAGTGATGCGGGCGTTACATCCAGCACATGGATTAAAGTCACCTCGCTGATGAGCGGCTGAAATCTGTTGCTGAAAAAAATACCTTAAACGTTTGTGATACGACAATACTTGTTCAATAAAGTCCTGATGACGTTTTGAGCTATTACCCGATAAGTTGAACAATGCACTCTGCATGATGGTTGCTGGTGAGAAGTAACTCAACCTCTGCGCATCACGTTGCTGATCCATTAATACCTTTTGGAAAATATCATCGTACGGCAGCATGGCGGCTTCTAATGCAGCTATTTTAGCGATTCTTTTTGTCGAATAGCTCGTCGCCGGTTTATCATTGCTGTTTTTGTTTGCGAGTTCGGGATGATCTTGAAAAAATTGTGCCATCACTTTACTCGATGATTTATCTACCGAGTCTGACTTATCCCTTAGCAGATCAACATATTCAATACGTGATGGTGCAGAATTAGCGGCTACTATCGCCGTATTTAGAATTGTTGGCGCAATGATGACTAAGCTTAGCCAGGCAATCACTAAAACAGCGGCATTATAAGCTGATGTTTTACCGTAGCTAATGACAAAAGCGCACAATGCTAACCAAAAAAGTGAATAAGCTAAAACAAGCACACCAAACAAGCTTACTGTTAAGAGGTCAATGCCAGTAGTGAGCAATAATAGGGCTGATACGCTAACGAACAACAGTGGAAAAACAATAATACTTGCTCTTATGACTAACTGGTTAAACAGTAGGCGCATGGGAGACAACCCTTGAAGCATTAACAAGCGTAGCAGTCCTGACTCCTTTTCTTGCGCCAATGCATTAAAGCCAACGCTAATTAGTAATAGTGGTAAGATATAAATTATCAAAAAAGCGAGATCAAACTTACCGATTAATAAAATCAACGGATGTACAAATTCATATTGATTGATAAACGCCTGTTTTGAATTAACTAACATCCTAAAAAAATAGGGTTGAACATCACTTTGGCCAACCGTCAGCAACGCCCCTGGTAAAGGAGGCTTAGTTGCATAGTTAATCATTAAGTAGAAAGCCTGCCCACGGAGGTCATATTGATCATCCCACCAATTAATGGGCTGATTGTGTGATTGACGATCTGCCACGCCTTGCTGTAAGTCCTCTACTGCTTGTTGCTGCTCTTGTTGAGTGTTGTCAATAACGTCATTATGCGTAACAACCCATTGGTAGCCATTAAAACTCGCTAACATGGTCAAACAGACAGTGATCCCAATGAGTAACCACAAAAAGCGTTCACGGAGTAAATTATTTATTTCACACAAGCAAATAATTAAATTCATTATCGCCCCTCTCTTTCTATTCTTTTAATTGAAAAATAACTAAGAAAAATCAACACTATAATCCATAACGCTAACATAAATAGTGCGCGGGAATAATAATGACTTAATTGAGTGATTGGTGGGTGTTCATAAGAGAACTTAGGTATTTTCTGCCAAAGATGATGGTTTCCTTGATAGCTTTTTCTCTTGTGCTTAATACCGTTATCCTTTAAATCGCCGTTTAGGGTCGACTGCATCAATCGTCGGTGAGTTTCGCCAGCATCAGTAAACAATTGATGGTGTGCCAAATCCGTGGCCGCTGCGGACATTGAAATGGTTTGTAACGCAATGAAAGGACTAAAAATCGCTGCGCTTTGGTAGTGCAAACTTTGGGCATCTAACTGCGTTTTACGTTGACTAAATAATCGGTCAAAAACATCATTAGCATATTCCTCACCAAATTGTAATTGTGCGCCGGACCAAGCAAACGGCAGTTGATCAACATTCTCGACACCATACTTCGCTAGCGTGTCTTGCTTAAATTTAGCGATGGCTTGTTGTCGTTCAGGGGTATAAATCTCTGACTCAAGTTTCGATTGGAATATTTGGGACGGTTCCGTTGGATAACGTTGTGTGGCATCGCTAATCGCAAATTTAGGCATTAACAAACAAGATATTACCCACATGACCAATAGGATAATTAGCGCGCTTCGTGATGTACGTACATAACTTGATGTAATCAAGGTCAGTAAGGCCCAGATAAAAATATAACCGCCATAACTTGTTATAAATAAGGCGCTGCGCGCAACAGAAAATTCAACACCAGATGCTAACGAGTAAACAAGATAAAGAACAACCGGTGCAAAAAAGAGTAAACTGACCGCGGTTAACGCTAACACTTTCGCGATAAAAAATGTTGTGGGATTTAGGCCATTAGCAAGCAATTGTTTTAATGTGCCAGACTCTCGTTCGGCTGCAATGCTATGAAACCCCATCAGTATAATGAGCAAGGGAAGCAGAGTTTGTAGAATAAAAGCGGGATTAAGCTCACCAAAACGCTGCATCTGAATTGCATCTTGGATCTGGCGAAATAAAGTGTCGTTCATTTTATGAGCTTCAAGGCGCAAAACCGCGCCTTGATAATCCGACAACCCCGGTTCTAATACCGATAATGGAGTATCAGGCTTAAAGATATATGTGCCATAATGCGCCGCTGCATGGGGCCCTTTTTCCCCTTGATTTAACCAGCGTTCACGTTCAGCATTAATCACCTCCTTCTTTTCGGTCTGGGCCTGTTCATAGCTATGCCAACTCGATAACAAAGCACAGCCAAGGAGTAACAACACTATACAACTTAGCCAGAGCGTGCGACCTTCACGTTTACTTTCAATCCATTCTTTCTTAAAGGTAAGTATTAACATGTGCTTGCCGCCCGAACATGTTCTAAATATAGAGATTCAAGCTGAACATCCTTAACTGCTGAGCCCATTAAACTATGCACTAGTCTGCCCTGATTCATAATAGCGACAGAGTGTGCATCTTCTTGCGCTCGATATAAGTCATGCGTCGCCATTAATATTGCGACGCCTTCACTGGCCAATGATTGAATAAGTTGGCTAAATTCATGGCTCGCTGAAGGATCTAAGCCGGACGTCGGTTCATCTAAAATAAGCGCCTGTGCATTTTTTGCTACCGCAATGGCAATACCTACTTTTTGACGCATCCCTTTAGAATATGTTCCGACCGCCTTATTCGTCGCATGGTTAGGTAAAAGAACATGTTTAAGTAATTGTTGATATTGTGCGGTGGTCTTATTAACACCCGCTAACTTACTCATATAAACCAAGTTTTCAAGACCACTCAACTTAGGATACAGTGCTACTTGTTCAGCAATGTAGGCGAGCTGTTTGCGTGCTTTAATAACGTTTTTAGTTGGATCGACGCCAGCGATATTCACGTGGCCACTGTCGGGCTTTAAAAACCCAAGAATACAATTAATGGTGGTTGTTTTACCTGCACCATTAGGCCCTAAAAGAGCAAGTATTTCCCCTTTTTTAACGGAAAATGAGACGTCTTCTACCGCCTTATATTGATCAAAGCTTTTGCTAAGATTCGTTACTGAAATAACAGTATCTAGGTCATGATTATTCATAAAATTAACCCTTAATTAAATTCGTACTAATCTAACCTAAGTTCATTACATCGCTATTCATGTGATGACAATGAACTTGGTAATTGTGATAAAAACGTTTAAAATTCGATCGAAGCGGAAAGTATTGCCGTACGCCCTCTTCCTGGTATGACTCCCCAATCAACACCTTTAGCACCTGCTGATAACCAATATTCTTTGTCAAAGATATTTTCAAGCTTGAGGCGAAATGTCATATCTATCGCGTTTAATTGGTAACGAAAACCAGCATCGACTCGGGTATAACTTGGAACTGACAGGCTGTTTTGCACGTTCTGTTGACGCTCCCCAACGTAAAATACGCCTAGATTACTGTGAAAGTCTTCAACCAAGCGGTAATCTAAGAATATATTCGCTTGAAATTTAGGGACATTGGCTGGGCGATTGCCATTAAGTGCTGGCTCACCTTCAAGTTTGGTCAGTTTGGCATTGATAGCAGTTACTGACGCGACGACTGACAGATCATTGGTGAGCTCACCATTTACGTTCAGTTCAATGCCCTGATGAGACTGGACGCCATCCTGCACAAAATAGTTAGTGACGTGGTTGTGGTACTCGAGCATTTTTTCTATCTCGAAAATAGCCATCGTATAAGTCGCGCCACCGACGCGATATTTAATACCGGCTTCAAGCTGCTTGCTCTCTTGAGCACCTAACGATTCCCCTTCGTTGAGCGCGCCACTGCCAATAACGGCCACACTTCCTTCGCCAGCACCTTCGCTATAGCTCATATAAGCTGACACATCCGCAATAGGCGAATAGTTTAGCCCTATCATCGGGGTATTAAAGGTTTCATTGTCTAAGGTAATTGGTGCCGATTGCGGAGCTTGCTGCTGTTTTTTATATTGAATATGACGCAGGCCTAACGTTGCATGAAGTGTATCGGTTAGGTTAATTTGATCTGTAATAAATACAGAGCGCTCAGTCGTCTTTGTTTGTGTCGCTTGTGGGTATTGCGGATAATCAGGCTTGGCGGAATAAATTGGGTTAAAGATATTGCTCACAGGGTTGTCGAGACTAAACCAACGACCGTCATTAGATTCATAGTCCCTTATACTGACACCGGTGACTAGCTCATGCTCAATACCATGTGTTGAAAACATACCACTGAGAAAACTATGCCCCGACACGGTACGATAGGTCTCATCCGGTGTCACCAAGATGCCGGACGCAAGCACGTCCCCTTGCATATTCACTTCATATATATCTGGAAAGATTGTAAAACGCTCGTTAGTTGCTAACGCAACTTGGGTGATCCATTGCCAATCGTGTGAGACCCAATAATCGGCTCTCAAGGAAACGTTCGCAGTTTCAGTCTCATATAACGCCCAAGGCTGACCCAATAGTGTTTCACTGATATCGACATAAGGAGGAAGCAACCGTATAGCGCTATCATCTGGGTCTGTGACCAAACCAATCAAGGGTTGAGATACGATTGATTTATCTTGATAATCAAAATCTGCACGTAATAAAAGATCATCGGAGACTTGCCAGTCTAGTGCACCACTGGCGAAGTACCTTTCTAAATCATCACCACCCGTAAAATCACCGGTATCTTCAATAGCGGCGTTAAAGCGATATGCAACCGCTGAATTATTGCTAAATTTACCACTTGTGTCCAAATGAAGATATTTTCCATCACGACTACGCAGTTCAGCAGTGATCTGTGTAAAATCAACGCGTGTTGGTCGTTTTGTTACATAGTTAACGGTGCCGCCGGGATTGTTAAATCCTGACACCAAGCTTGATGGTCCTTTAAGAACATCTAAACGTTGAATGTTTTCCAATGGCACATCTTGATAGGGTGCGACGGCTAAACCGTCGCGTCGTAGCCCGTTCGTCCAGTCGAGTTGAAAACCACGTAAACTAACAACATCAAATATATTTCCCACCGAGGTGTTTTGTACAGAAGCGTCATTACTTAACACTTCAGCGAGCGTTCGAGCACGTTGGTTGACAATCAACTCTTCAGAAAATGATTGGATTGAGATAGGAAGCGATAGCGGATCCTTAATTCCCAATGCCGCCGCGTTAACGTCTCGTGCATCGTACAAAGGTGTACGCGTACCTTTGATTTCGATATGTTCTATCGATTGCTCAGCAACCGCTTGATTCATTGCTCCTAGGCCAAGAATTACACTCATTGAAATTAATGTTCTGTTCATTTTTAATCCATTTATAAATATATTAAACAAAATTCATGTTGAAAGAGTAACTCGCATTGTGAACACGAATTAATCATAGTGTTATGTTATAACATAATTATAGTAGCAGGGTTTGTTGCTAAAATGGAACAGTTAAATGCGAATACTTACTGTTTAATATAACGGCGGTTGAATATCTTTTTGTTGAAAGGACTATATTAAACAGACAAAGGGTAAGCTAAGTTTAGTGAAGCGCACTGGTAGATAGGCAGTGAGTAAACGAAATATGAGGGTGTTCTAAGTCCAATTTTCGATCGAAATATCGGTTAAAAATGAGTTAACGTAAATCATTGCTACAGACAAATTTAAGCGCGCGGCATCAATAATAAATTACGTTTTATCAATGGTGTCATTAATACAGTGACGCGCCGTGAATGTGGCGGAACGGTAGCGCTAGGTAATTAGATCAAGATTGATGTAGAGTAAGTCACATAAGCGTTTTAGCTCCTTGGTATCATCCAAAGACAGCTGTGCTTTACATCGAATATCGTTGGGGATAGTGACGGCCTGTAGCCGCAACGCCTGCCCTTGTTGCGTCAAGCTAATCTGACGTACACGCTCGTCAATGTCACTGCGCGTGCGACTTACCAGTCCTTTTTGCGCTAATCGTTTTAGTAATGGCGTTAGTGTCCCAGAATCGAGCGACAGTTGAATACCGATTTCTTTAACATTTAGCGGCGCACTATTCCATAACACAATCATCGCCATATACTGAAGATAAGTAAGGTCTAGCTTACTTAATAGTGGTCGATAGGCTCTAATCATTGAGTTACTAGCGCTGTACAATGCAAAACAAACTTGTTGGTCAATGCTAATAATGGCGTTGTCGTCGGATTTCATGCCTGCCTTCTATTTCAGATATTTATATTGCGCACAATATACTTGTGTAAGAATAAAAAAGCCATTATATTTTGTGCGCAACCAAATAGCTAACGAGATAAAGACCGTTTGGACTCATGCGATAGCACGGTTTGTTAACACGGTGTTATATTGCGTAATAGCAACAAAGAAAAATTTTAGTCCCCGGAGCTACTTTTATGTTATTGGGCTATTTGCCATGCTGGCGCAATTAATATTAGTCGCGATCGAAATCTTGCCCCTTTATCCTGGCTGTTTAATGAGCGTTAACAGCGCATATTCAAGACCGAATTTAAAGCTAATATACAACCAATTGGACGCGAGCGAACTACGCATTATCTCGAGAGAAAATAGCGCTATCAATCCCCTACTACGTCACAATTACATCATCAGCATTTTATTTTAGTGTTATAGCTCAATATTTGCACTCCATACGGTAAATACCTCGACAGCGAGGCACAAACTCTTTATAGTGCCGCTCTTTCTTTGTACACTTTAATTGTCGTCGTTGGCTATATGCGCCAAAACGGCTAGGAACCTTCTTTTGATATCTTCTGCAAACATCACCATGCAATTTGGCGCTGAGCCTCTTTTTGAAAACATTTCGGCGCAGTTCGGCCATGGTAA
>Ga0209395_1002577_pt1 | contig 23410 bp, 19 predicted proteins | sample GOMGulsemesocosm_3_FD_184635 | JGI IMG/M metagenome (GOLD analysis project Ga0209395, IMG submission 184635) | Methane-oxidizing microbial communities from mesocosms in the Gulf of Mexico - GOM9D Gulf of Mexico (SPAdes) (version 2) | ecosystem: Environmental > Aquatic > Marine > Cold seeps... | reverse complement strand
TAAAGTATTTAATCTTTTTGCAAAGGATTTTGTAAAACCAGCAGGCATATGTTGCGTAATCAAAATAGGCGGATGTTGAGGATGTAAATTTTTTAAAATAGCCTCTAAGGTTTGTACTCCTCCCGTTGAAGCTCCAATTGCAATAATTTTATTGCTGTTTCTAGCTTCTTTGTAATTTTTGCTATTTTCTAAATGCGTATAAGTCATAGATTTACTATAAGCAGCTGCTTTTATTGTTGCTATGAAGTCTTCTTTAAAATCATCCATGGATATATCATTTAATACTTGAGGTTTTAAAATAACATCACTTGCACCATTTTCAAGTGCCTCAATGACTTTACTTGAGTTCTCATCTACCATTGAAGAAAAAATAATAGTAGGCACTGGATTTTCTTCTTTTAGTTTTTTCAAAAAACAAATTCCATCCATTTTTGGCATCTCTATGTCTAAAATAAATACATCAGGCAAGCCAACTTTTTTAAATTCTTCAAAGGCATCAAGGGGATTTGATGCTTCGCCTATAACAATGATTGTATTATTGTTTTTCAACATTTTTTTTAAAACATTTCGTATAAGCATGGAATCATCTATAATAAACACTTTTACCATTAAAAAAACTCCAAATTATCATTGTTTTCATCAAGCTTAGCTACTAAACAATCTTCGAAAAATGTGATATTATTGGCCAAAGAATCTTCAAAAAGTCTAACATCTTTAAACAGTCTATAAATACACAATTCATCTAGGTATATTGTTATATCTTCAACTATAGTTGTAAGATAATCAAATGCAGTATAAGAAGAAGGCTCAATAGTTTCCAAATCTAAGTTAGTCAAAAAATTTCCAAAATCAATAACAATATTTGACCAATTAGAAAAAAATTTATTTTGTTTAAATATATTTCCCAGTTTTAAGATATTTGAGGCTATTTCATTAAAGAGTTCACTTGAAATTTCTAAATCCTTTAATCGCTTAAAATTCTCATTTAAGTCATCATTTAAGAACATGATATTTCCATTATATTTATCTAAAAACTCATTGATGTCATTCGTTACTTCATATTGTTTATGTTTATTAAGAATTTTTTCTTTTGATTTTAGTATTTTGCTTGTTTCTTTAATACTTAATACATTAAAAATCTTATTAATAAACAACTCTTCAGAAATAGGAAGAACTGCCAAGGAAGTAATCGTATTAATACATGAGCTTAAACTCTTAAACAGTTCATCTTCCATGATAAACATCGAATGTTGTGGAAAATAAGTACTTGTATCTTGTAATATTTCAAATTTTTCTTTGTTTAAAAAAAATAATATTATGTCAAAACTATTGTATAAATTTTCATTTAATATATCTATACTTTCATCATTAAAAGCAATATATTCTTTTTCAAGGAAATACGTTTCAATTACTGTATTTAAAACCTTGGGAACACTCCCAATAATCAAAATATTTGAGCTGCGGGTTAAGGATGATATACTGCTAAAAGAATTACTAATCATTATTCTTCCTTTTTATAATAGTATCAAGATCATAAAAACATTTTTTTAACACTTGATTGTAATATTTTTTTCCATTTTGATAAACATAATTTTTAAAAGCAAGTATTTTTTTCTCTTTTTCCAAGTTTGCTTCTTTAAATTTTGAGATAAAATCTCTTTCTTGTTCTGCCATTTCATAAATAGTCATACCAAAGCGTCTACTAAACTTAATAATATCACTGTCTTCTATTACGATATAGTTTTTTTTATGTTCTTTTTTAATATTATTAAGAACAGCAGCTTTGTCATCAAAAATACCTCGTATATCTCCAAAAAAATTATCAAATTGATATTCAATAAATTTACTGTTCTTTACTCTGTTTAAGGCAAAACAGATATTAATACTAGAATGTATTTCTTGAAGTTTCGTATAGACTTTTTTGGCATTAACTGCATCTTGTTCCCCATCTAATAAAGGTATTAAAACCAAATCAATTTCATTCATCATTCCGCAATCATTTAATACATCTAAACACAAAGAAGTAGACTTATTCCCACCTACATCAATACAACAGAACTCATCCCTTGATAATATTTCTACAAACTTATCCATAATCACAAATTCTTCTACATCTATTGACTCTCGCTTGCTTAAATTACTTGCGCCATAACTTAATAAATCAACATTTTCATCATCAAACTCATAAAAATTGATTTTTTCTTTATTGTTTTTTTCATATAAAAAGGGGGCCACAATTTGCATTGCTATGGTGCTTTTTCCTACACCCCCCTTACTTGAAAGAACCAATACTTTTAATTTTTTCATTATTTTTCCTTCTGGAATATTGAGTTATGTTTTTTTTTCAAATTATAGTCTTCAAGATTATGTATGTGCTCCGTAAGAGATATAATAAGATATCCTCCTACTTTCAAATTTAAAAGTACATTTTTTAGAACAGTGTCTTTCATTTCAGCGTTAAAATAAATCAAAACATTGCGTAAAAATATAACATCAAACAAGCCTAAGTCTTCTTGGGGTAAAATTAAGTTTCTTGATTCAAATCGCATATTATCAAGAAGTATCCTATCTACTAAAAACCACCCATCATGCTTGCCTTTTCCCTTTAAACAATAGTTTTGTGTATAAACATCAGGGATTTTATCCATCAGTTTTAAAGGATATAAACCCATCTTTGCTTTTTGCACAACTTCGGTATTTATATCACTGCCTATGACTTCATAAGAAATATTACTGTTTTGAAAAATCATTGCAAGGCTATAGGCTTCTGTTCCAATAGAACAAGCAGCACTCCACACCCTTAAATTATCAGTAAAGGGAATAATTTCATTTTGTAAAAAACTAAAATGGCTTTTTTCTCTAAAAAAATAGGTTTCATTGGTTGTAATGATATTTAACATATTTGTTTTTTCAGTTTTATTAATTTGAATAAAACGATAATAATCACTGTAGGAAGAGAGATTAAAAGCCAAAAGTTGTCTATATAGCCTATTTTTAACTAAAAACTTTTTAGAATTTCCTAGGGATATACCCGTTTCTTTAAAGATTATTTTTTGAAAAAGTACAAACTCCTTCTCGCTTAGTTCAATTTCAAAATTCTTCATTATTTAATATACTTCTTTATTCCTACTGCCAATTCTTCCATATTTATCTTAGGCATAATCATAGCAGTACCTAAATCAATCAATGTATTTTCAATAACAAAATTACTCATATTAGTATGGACAAGTTTATTGATATCAGAATAGTCTTCTAGTTCTTTTAATGCTTTCAATAAATGAAACCCATCCATAATGGGCATTTCTATATCTGTAATAATCAGCGCAATCTCACTTGCTTTTGTGTTTTTTAATTCGTCTAATAATTCTTTCCCATTTTTAAAGGATTTATATTGTAATTGAAGTTTATCAAATAAGGATTCAACTAATTTTCTTATAAATCGACTGTCATCTGCAAAAAAGATTGTTTTATTGCTTTTAACCCCATAACTATCGCTAATTAATTCTATATTATTTTTTCCAACGCTGTCTTTAAAAACATCAATAAGTAATTTATCACAATCAATTATTGTACAAAGTTGTTCTTTTCCATTGAGTTTAATTTTTGAAATAAAATTGGTTTTTGGATTGTTTTTTGAATTATCTTTCATATTTCGTGAATCTATATTTACAATATATTCAACCCCTTTTGTCATAATAGCAAGATAATGTCCACCAAAACCAGTTACTATAACATATTCATATTCACTTTCAGGCAAAACTTCATTCCCAAACCATTCATCAAAATTAATAATAGTTGCCATATTATCTCTAATTTGGGCAGTTGCTTTTACCAAAGAATCGCTTGATCCATTTTTAACCATTTCCAGATTTTTATAGACAAGTATTTCTACTACTTTTGATACATTTATTCCATAAATTTCATTATTAGAACCATGAAATACCATATATTGATTCGTTGCATTAGAATCAGACATTATTAATGCTAGTAAATCAATATCTTCATTTTCTAATTCATCATCATATTCCACAATTTATCCTCTTATTGATAATTCATCGATATCTAATACTGTATTTATATTCAGTATAGACACATAATCGTTGTTAAATTTAATAATGCTTTGAATAAAACGCTTGTCTAACTTTGTGCCAAAAGTAGGAGCATCTAAAATTTCATTCATTGCAATTTCGTTCACCACTAGTATTTCATCTACCATAAAAGCAATAGAAACATTTTTTTCCTTATTATTATCAAAAATCTTTATAATAATAAAAGAGGTTTTTTTCTTAATTTCACCAGCTTCATTGCCAAATCTAATTTTAGGATCAACTACTGCAATAAGTTCGCCTCTGATATTCGTAATACCTTTAATACAAGCATTGCATTGAGGTACTTTTCGTATTGCTTTAAAATCAATTACTTCTACAACATTATAAGAATTGATTGCATATATTTCTTCATCCAGCTTAAAAAATAAAAATTGATTTGTCATATTTACATTACTATTATTCATTTATTTTAAAACCTTTCAAAATCTCTCAAATTTAATTCAGCAGCCCCTGCTTCTTTATTTGAAATACTCTTGTTTTCTTTGTTTGCCCTCTTTATGTTTTTTCTTTTTGGGTTTGAAAGCTCAGATGTTTCATAATTTTGTAAACTTATTTCATCATCTTTTTCAAAATTACTAACAGAGTTTGAAGAGGTTTCATAATAAGCCATCATTTTACTAAGCTCACTTGCTTGTGCATCTAATTCTTCAGCGGAGGAAGACAATTCAGAAGAAGAAGAAGCATTGCTTTGCGTAACTGTATCAAGCTCACTCATGGCTTCATTAATCTGTGAAATACCAACTTCTTGTTCTTTTGAACCATTGCTAATATCATTTACTAAAGCGGCTGTTTCTTCAATTTTTGGTAAAAGACTTTGAATTAAATTACCTGCTTGAACGGATATTCCTACACTTTTTTTCGTTATTTTACTGATTTCTTCTGCCGCAATTTTAGAGCGTTGTGCCAATTTACGAACCTCAGCTGCAACTACTGCAAAACCTTTTCCATGTTCCCCTGCTCTTGCTGCTTCAATAGCAGCATTTAGTGCTAAAAGATTTGTTTGGTATACAATATCTTCAATAATAATAATTTTCTCAGAAATAAGACTCATAGCTTCAACTGTCTGTTCTACTGCCTCTCCACCTTTTTGGGCAACTAAGGCGGTATCATCTGCAACATCATTTGTTCGTAAGGCATTTTTTGCTGTTTCACTAATACTTCCACTCATTTCTTCAATAGACGTTGTTGTTTGCTCAATTGACGAAGCTTGTAGTTCTGCACCTGAAGCAATAGTTTGAGCAAGTTTATTCACCACATTAGCAGCATCTAATACCTCATTTGAAGCAGTAGTTACAGTATCAACAATATGTTCTACATTCGAAGTTAATGTATTTATTCCTTGGGCAACTTTTGAAAAGCCCCCTTCATAATTTTTCTCATCAATTTTTTCTTTTAGGTTTCCATTTCCTGCTGATGTATTTAAATTATCCATATCTGCAATAAAAGAAGTAAGGGTTTCGGCCGTATTATTCACTGTTTCTTTCATAATATCAAAGTCACCTTCGTATGAAGTAATAATTCTTTGATCAAAATCTCCTCTTTGCAAGGCTTTTAATCCAGAAATTGTTTCATCAAAAACATTTTTTGTAATGCTTGAAAAGTTATTCATTGTTTCTATGATAATGGCATAATCACCTTTGTACCTTGATTGATCGGCTTGAATATTTAGCTGTCCACTTTTTGCAGCCTCATTAATCATAAAACTATCATTTTGAATATTTTTTAATATACTAGACATAGAATTAAATAAAATTTTAAGTTCATTAAATTCGCCCACATAATTATTTGAAATTTTTGAGTCAAAATTTCCTTGAGATAATTTACTCATTGCATATGAAAAATCTCTTACCCCTGCAACTGGAATATCTATCATTGCATTGACATGTTCTAATATATTTCCATATCCATTTTTATAAGATCTTGAATCAATACGATAATCTAAATTCCCATTAGTAAGCTCAGTATACATATCCAAAGAATAGCTCTCAACGTCACGTAATCCTTTTGAGAGAGAATTAATTTCTTTCGCTAAGTGGGAGGCATTGTCATCTTTTGTTTCTAAAGTGACGTCAAATTTTCCATTCTTAAGATCTTTTATAGCTTTTAATATTTTCTTAAAATCTTTTTCATCTATTTTAATTTTACTCATTGTATCCCCTTTAAATTGCTAGTTTATTTCTGTACTATGCATATGTTCATTTTTTAAATTCTCCACAAGAATAAACAAAATATCTATCTCTTTATAAATACTGCTCATATAAGAATCTTTTTGCGACTCTTTTTCACTGTCTGCAAAAAGTTGAAGTTCTTTATGAATTTTTTCATGCAATCTTTTTATTTCTATAAATTTTATATTACTGCTAAAATTTTCGCTTTCTAGTTTTTCTAGGCTCATTGCAAAGTCACAAGTAGTTAAATCTTGAACATTTATATCTTTATAACCTTTTTCTACAAGACTCTCAATTCTACTTCTAAGTATCATATGATCTGTTCTAAACTTTTGGGTATCCAGTTTTAATAAAGTCGCATTTAGTATTTGTTGATCATCATTAAGTCTGTTTATCATTTTGTCATATGTCAAATTTCTTTGCGAAATAAAATTCATAAAATAAGCATAAGACTGCTCAAGATTGTTGTTTTTTTCAAATTCAATTAATTCTTTATATATCACTTTTATTTGAGATATTTCAAACTCAGTCGCACGTGTTCGATAAGAAGTAATACTTGAAATTTCATTATCTTTAATAGTTGGGTACATTACGGCTTTTACCCAATAATAGTGTGTTTTACCTTTTACATAATTCTTCACATAAGCAACAACAGGATGGTGAGAAGTCATTTGTGCCCAAATATATTTAAATACACATCTTGGCATATCAGGATGTCTAATAATATTATGAGGTTGACCATACAACTCATCTTTAGAATATTCTGAGATATTTTCAAAGGTACTGTTTACATACCCTATAATTCCTTTTTTATTTGTAGAACTAACAATCAAATCTTTTTCGTCTAATTTTTTTTCAGTTTCCATTTATACTTCCTCATATGAAATTTTATGTTCAATTAATTTTTCTACATCAAAAATAAGCGCAATTTCGCCATTACCTAAAATTGTTCCACCTGAAATATCTGCAATATTTTCAAATAACGGGCCTAGGGGTTTAATTACAGTTTGAAATTCACCAAATAACTCATCAACTTTAAGACCAACACTTGTTGTTCCATGTTTTACAATAACAATATTTTCTCTTTTTGTTTCTATTTTTTCTTCATTGAAATGTTCAATTAAATCAAGAATGGGTAAAACATCTTTTCGTAAGGATATATAGCCATTTTGCAAAAATTGTTCTTTTGAATATTTTGTAAATTCAATACATTCTTGAATACTACTCAGGGGAATAATATATTTGGAATTTCCAAGCTTTACTAAAAATCCATCAATAATAGCAAGAGTAAGTGGTAGCCTAATTGTTACAGTTGTACCTTTTCCCAAAGTACTTTTAATATTAACACTCCCTCTTAATTGCGTAATGTTCTTTTTCACTACATCCATTCCAACGCCTCTGCCAGAAAGACCCGTAAGTTCTTTTGCTGTTGAGAATCCAGGTTGAAATAAAAGATTATAAATATCTTTTTCATTTAAATGTGTATTTTTTTGTATAATGTTTTTTTCAATTGCTTTCTTATAGATACCATCCTTGTCAATTCCAGCACCATCATCTATAATTTGTATGACTATACTTCCTGCATCAGGATATGCTTTAAGAATAATACTTCCTTTTGGATTTTTTCCTTGTTCTTCCCTAATTTCTTTTGTTTCAATTCCATGATCCATTGCATTTCTTAACATATGAACCAAAGGATCAGATATTTTTTCAATTACTGTTTTATCAAGTTCCGTTTCTCCACCTACTATTTCAAAAAGTATATCTTTGCCTAGTTTTTTTGCTGTATCATTTACAACTCTTCTGTATTTTGAAAAAGATTCTGCTACTTGAACCATTCTAATATTCATCACACCATCTCTAATTTCTTCAAGCATTTCTGACATAATAATTACTGATTCTTCAAACTCACTGTCTTTACTGTTAATTGCATATTGCGTGATTTTTGCGTTGGCTATTACCATCTCACTAATTTGATTAATAATTTTATCAATTTTACTAGAGTCAACGCGTAATGAAGTATTAGCATCATTTGTAATAACTTTTTTACTTTCTTTTTTTTCTACTTTTTCTTTGGGGATAGGCAGAACTTCTACTTCATTTTTTTCTTCTATTAGTTCTTGTGTATTGCTTTTATCATTGCTTGCAACATCACTAAGTATTTCTTCGCTCTTACTTTCACCCACCTCGCACAGTTCAATGTGCAATTCTATATCTTCTTCAACAAACTCAAAAGCATCTTGTATTTCACTTTTATCTTCATCGCTTTCATATTCTATGGCAAATTTTACATATGCTTTTTTGGGGCTTAGCTCTTTTAATAAAGGTATTTCATCATCAATTAGTTTTAAAGATGTAATAGAACCTATAACAGATAAATATTTTAGTATTGAAACCATGTCCATTCCGGATTCAAAGAATTGACTTTTAAGCGTTATATCAATGTTGTATTTAAGTGTTTCTTTAAAGGTTTGACTTTCTTCTACTACGATATCAAGAAGGGATTCGTTTGTTTGTTTTTGGCTTAATAAGTGTTTATCCAAAGCAAGCATTAAGGATTCGTATTCTTCTTTATTATCACCTTCAAGCTCTATTTCTTGGGTACAAATTTCTACTAAAATTTTTGAATGATCTTTAATATGTAAAAATAACTCAAGGAGTTCTTCACTTAATTCCATTTCATCATTTCGTATAAGGTCAAGAATATTTTCTGCTTTATGCGAAAAATCAATAATAATATCGTATCCAAAAAGACCAGCATTACCTTTCATAGTATGCATCGCTCTAAACAAAACGTTTATCATTTCTTTATCAATTTTATCTAAAGGTATTTCAGAAATATCTAAGAGGGTAGCCTCCATTAGACATAATTGGTCATCCATATCCTCTAAAAATAATTCAAGTTCTTCTTTTAAATCATCGCTCATGATAACAGTCCAAATATATTTTGAATATTGTATGTTTTTATAGCTTGAATAATTTTAGGTGAATTAATATTAATACACTTTAATTCAATATTTGATGCATCACAATGTTTTTTAAGCGAAATAATAATTTGTATTGCAGGTAAAGATATAAACTCAACATCTAAAAAATCTAAGGTATAACTAGCATTGTCATTCAAAGAAAGGTCTTCTACAAGTTTAGTATAGAAGGAATCTATTTCTATCATGCTAATCTCTGTAAAATTGATTTTCATTTTTTATCCTATTAATTTAGTCATAGCTTTTAGAAATGTTTTCTCGTTAAAAGGTTTTACCATCCAAGCTTTTACACCAAGTTCTCTACCTTTTTGTTTTAAAGTATCATCTGTTTCTGTTGTTAGCATTATGATGGGAATATATTTTAATTGATCGTATTCTTTTATTGTTTTTATCATTTCAAAACCATCCATAACAGGCATATTAATATCAGATAAAATGAGTGCTACATTATTCTCTTTTAATAATGCATCTACCCCTTCTTGACCATTGCAAGCTTCAAAAACCTCATATCCAAGTTTTCTTGCAGCTTTTGATACGATTAGTCTTATCATCGAAGAATCATCAACAACTAATATTTTTTTCATATTTGTAATACCTTTTACTTATTTTATAAAATATAATATTATATTATAACTTAATTTAATTCTTAAGCATAGCTCTGTAGTAATTTAAAGATTTAATAAAAATAAAATAATTCTAAAATAATATTAAAGAATTGTTTTCTCAAGGTACGAATAATATATTAATCTATTTTTTATCAAAAAAATCAAGAGGCTTATTTTCGTACTATCACTATATCTTCTAGAATAACTTTTACATTGATTTTTTCTGATTAAAGTAAGTTATTGCATTTAATATTTTACCTCTAGCTAAGAAAAATTTTCCATGTTAAGGTGTTTGTATTTTTGAAAATACCTATAAAACAGCACGTATTAAGTCAAATAATATTTATACGTTATGTAAGTAAATTTACAATTATAAGAGTACAAATAACTTTACTATGTCCTTATTTACAACAGCTAAATTCAGTTCTGTTAATTAAGGTATACCTTATTATAATAGTAAAAGACTACTCTATATGTATATAGTGAAGAGAAGTTATTTATCAAGTGGAAAGTCATTTTAAAAGTAAAAATTTAGTATAAAAAACACTGCTGTAAAAGTTTTACAATTATTGATGTAAAATAATAATAGGAATAATTATGACAAAACATTCATTGTTTTTCTTGAAAGTAATAATAATATTTTTTTTAATCAATTCTTTATGGATTGAAGTGTCAAATAAACTTATTTTATATTTTCTTACTGAGACACAAATACACCTATTTATTGATGCAACTAAAAATTGGGGCTTTGCTACTCTAATAATTATTGTCAATTATTTTTTAATAAGTTTCTTTTTAAAAAAAGAAACTTACCATAAAAAAAAACTTAGAAAATTAAATCTACTTCTAAATGAATCGCAAAAAATTGCAAAACTTGGTTCTTGGGAATTAAATTCTCTTACAAACGAGCTATTTTGGTCAGACCAAGTATACATAATCTTTGGTCTTAAACCTCAAGAATTTAATGCAACTTATGAAAAATTTCTATCCTACGTACATCCAGAGTATAGACAAAAAGTAGATGCAGCATATTTTAATTCTATCCAGGAAAAGAAAGATTATTTTGTGGAACATAGAATTTTACTTCCTAATGGAATAATTAAATATGTAGAAGAAAAATGTATTCATAAATATGATAAAAAAAATGAAATTATTAAATCTATTGGTACCATACTTGATATTACAGATAAAAAGATATTAGAAAGAGAGAAACAATCTCAAATTAATTTAAATGAAAAAATATATGAAAATTTATTTATTTTTAATAAATCAAATATTTTATTAATTGATCCCAAAAATGGAAATATTATAAATGCCAACTACAGTGCTATTAATTTTTACGGCTATGATAGACCTACTCTTCTGTCCCTTAACATTAAAAACATCAATCATGATATTTCAAAAAAGGAAATTAGAAACAATACAGCTCACCCCAACAATAAATATAGTAGAAAGAAGTCCTATGTTGCTTCTCACACCTTAAAAAACAATGAAAGAAGAAACGTTAAAGTCTTTTCAAATCTAAGTACGTATATGGGAAAAGATGTAATAATTGCGACCGTTGTTGATGTCATAGCCGAGATACGTGCAAAAACTAAATTAGCCTATATAGAACATGAATACAAAAATATTTTTGAATTTGCAAATGTAGGATTGTTAATAAGAGATATAAATGGGCTTACTCTAAATGTAAATGATAAATTGGTTAAGTTATTAGGCTACAAAGATAAAGCAGATTTTATTGGTAAGCCTTGTCAAGATTTTAGTCTAAAAAAAAATGAAGAGGATTTTAAATTATTCCTGAATAAATTAAAAGATAATAAAACCGGAAGTTTTTTTGATGAACTTAAACTTCAAAAAAAAGATGCTTCTTTTATAGATGCTTTTGTCACAACAAGTTCTTTTAAAGTTGATAAAGATCTTATGTATATTATCACATCCGTTGTTGATATCACTTTAATGAAAAATAAAGACAGAGTACTTACAAAACAAGCTAAAATGGCAGCAATGGGAGAAATGATTGAAAATATTGCCCATCAATGGAAACAACCCCTAAGCAACGCAAATGCCTTGCATCTGAATATGAGTATGGACTTTAACAATAAGACCTTAAGTGAAAAAAAGTTCAATAAGTACCTTTTAGATATGGAAGACATTAATATGTATTTGTCATCAACAGTAAATGATTTTTCAAATTTCTTAAATAAAAATAAGAAGACACAAAGGTTGAATTTTCAAGAATTATTAGAAAAAACAATATCAATGTCAAAAGTTATTTTATTAAAAAATGACATTAAATTTATTTTAAAAATTAAGAATAATTTAATTATTAATTCATATCCATCAGAATTAATGCAAGTACTTTTTATTCTTATTAATAATTCAAATGAAGCATTTTTAGAAAAAGACACTCTAAATAAAACTATTATAGTTTCTTTAAATAGTAAAAACAATGAAATACATCTTACGTTTAGTGACAATGGTGGAGGAATTGAAAATTGTAATATTAACAATATTTTTAATCTTTATTTTTCAACAAAAGAAGAACATATAGGTTTTGGATTAGGTTTATTTATTGCAAAATCAATTATAGAGAAAACTTTTAATGGGAAACTATTGGCTGAAAACATTAATTCAGGTGTATTATTTACCTTAAAGTTACCTATAAGTGTCAATTCTACTATTGAAAATTAAACTTAAAACAATCTTTTAATTACATTATTAAAAACTTATAGATTTATTCTTTCTTTTTACTTTCTTTTTTATTATATAATTCCCAATGAATAATACATAAGAAGAAAATTATTCATAAAAGGAATAATTATATATAAATTAAAAAAGCACTCACTCTTATATGTAGAAGACGATTCTATCACCTTAACTCTCTATAAAAGATTCTTTGAAACATATTTTAATGTTGTATACACAGCAATAGATGGGAAAGAAGCACTAGAATTATATACTATACATAAACCAGATGTGATAATATTAGATATTAATATCCCTTATGTCAATGGAATAGAAGTAGCCAGTACAATAAGGGCGATAGACAAAAAAACTCAAATTCTTATTTTCACTGCTATGGCAAACAAAGAAAACTTATTAACTGCTATTGAATTACAACTAACTACCTTTATTGAAAAACCAGTTTCCCAAGCACAATTACTTTTAGCATTAAATAAAATTAGTAGCAATACAAATATAAACATCAACTCTAATAATAATGTAAAATACTTTTGGAATCAGGCTTGGGAAGAATTGACATGTGATAACAAAATCATCTCACTCAGTAAAAATGAAAAAAATCTTCTCTCTTTACTAATTACGAAAAAAAATACTGTGGTCTCTTATGAAGAGATACATGAGGAAATATGGTTTAATCAGCTTACGTCATTTAATCTACCCTCAATAAAAACCTTAGTACAAGGACTTAGGAAAAAACTTCCTAAAAATACAATTAGAAACATCTATGGTATAGGTTTTTTAATAAAAATTGATTTGTAACGTTTAGAATAATTCATTCAAAATAAAATAAAGGGAATTCTGTGAAAGAAATAAAACTAGATAAAAATACAATGATTGTATCAGAAACCGATGAAAAAGGCATAATCACCTATGCAAATAGTGACTTTTGCCTCATTGCTGGTTATGAAAAATATGAATTAATTGGACAACATCACAACTTAGTAAGACATTTAGATATGCCAAAAGCTGCCTTCAAAGATTTATGGCAAACCGTTCAATCTGGACAGATATGGAAAGGTATTGTTAAAAATAAAACTAAAAGTGGAGATTTTTACTGGGTAAATGCTACTGCTTATCCATCTATTGATGCAAACGGTAAAAAAAGATATATCTCTGTACGAGTAAGGCCAACAAATTCAGAAATAAGTAATGCTATAGAATTATACAAAAATTTAAAATAAAGGTATAAAAAATGTTTTTAAGTAAAAAAAAGGACCAAAAAGCAATATTAGATTCATTAGATATCTTAGAACTGTATATAAAAAACGATATTAACGCTATTGTAAATACAAAAAATACAAAATCTAAATATCATAAAGAAATTGAAAAGCGCTTACATTCTATCGTAGATTTGATGCAGAATACAGATGACAAGAACTTGATGGTATATGGTGAAATAATGCTTGCTTGTGAAAAAATCTCTGATGGTTATACAAATGATAAAATTACATCTGTTTCTGATGATAACAAGATTAATTATATAGCTAAAAGTTTAAATGATATGTTCCAAAAATTAAATAAATCAATTAATAATGCCTTAGACATTTTAAATGAATATAAAGGTCAAAACTATTTAAATAAAATTGATAGCAGTATCTTTTTAGGGGGAGGCTTAAAAAATCTTTTTGAAGGTATTAATTCTTTGCAAGAAAAAATAACAGAGCAAGTATCCCAAAATTATACTCAAGGTTTGCAACTACAATCACAATCAACAACGCTAACTGCGAAGTCTGATGAACTTTCGGCTTCATCACAAGAACAATCAGTTGCCATTGAGCAAACCTCCGCAGCAATTGTAGAAATAAATGCGACTATGTCAAATAATCTGGAACATGTGGCAGAAATGTTAGTACTAGGAACAAAAATACAAGAAGAATCAAAAAAAGGTGCTTTATTATCAAAAGATACAAATCTTGCTATGGATCAAATTACGGAATCAACTACAAAAGCTTTTGATTCAATAAATCAAATCTCTCAAATTGCATTTCAAACAAATATTCTTTCATTAAATGCTGCCGTTGAAGCAGCAACAGCAGGTGAAGCTGGGAAAGGATTTGCCGTTGTTGCACAAGAAGTAAGGAATCTAGTAGCAAAAGAGATAGAATCACTTATGAATATCTTACAAGAAAGAACACAAAAAGGTAAAGATATTGCTACGTCAATGAACTTAGGATATATAGATTTAATACAAGATATTAATAAAACCGTATCCTTGATAAATCATGTCAGTGATTCAGCCAAAGAACAAGAAATTGGTGTTTCTCAAATTAGTGATGCCATTAATCAAATTGATCAAGAAGTGCAAAGTAATGCAGCTATTGCATACGATGTTAAAACCATTGCTACTGGAAATAACGAAGTTTCAAATCAAATAGTGAACAGCAGCGAAAAGATGAAATTTATTGGGAAAAATGAAATTTATGCAAAACTCAATTGAGAATCTTTTAATTTTTTCTAAGACTCTTAATCTATTGGTCATAGGTAATGAAGAAAGTCTTAATTATAAAACTGTTAATTACCTAAAGTATTTATTTAAAAAAGTTACATACATTGATTCTTCAAGTTTAAGTGATTTTAATCTTTCAAGTGATTTTAATCTTATTATTGTCTCCATTAAAGAAGATAAAGATTGTTTGTTATTGGATAAAATCAAAAGAAATAATGAAACTATTTCTATCATAGTCATGTCTAATTTTGAAAGTGCGACCCACCGCAGAAGAGCTTTAGAAACCGGTGTCTCTGGATATTTACTTACGCCTATCAATTTTAATCAACTAAATCAAGAGCTTACAAAAGTAATTGAAGATATTAAATTTAAACAAACACAAGTCAATACAATTGATAAATTAACACATGCTTTAAATTTATCAAGAGAATATGAATTAGCGATTAATGAAAGTAATATTTTATCAAGAACAACTCTCTCTGGAAAAATAACCTTTGTAAATGATAAGTTTTGTGAAGTTTCAGGGTATTCAAAAGAAGAACTACTTGGTCAAAATCACAACATAGTAAGGCATCCAGACACACCAACGTCAGTATTTAAAGATCTTTGGAATCATATTAATCACGGAAAGATAAAGTAATTGAAGATATTAAATTTAAACAAACACAAGTCAATACAATTGATAAATTAACACATGCTTTAAATTTATCAAGAGAATATGAATTAGCGATTAATGAAAGTAATATTTTATCAAGAACAAGTTTCAGGGTATTCAAAAGAAGAACTACTTGGTCAAAATCACAACATAGTAAGGCATCCAGACACACCAACGTCAGTATTTAAAGATCTTTGGAATCATATTAATCACGGAAAGATATGGAAAGGTATTGTTAAAAATAGAAACAAATATGGTCAATCTTATTGGGTAAATACTACTGTCATTCCTATAAAAGATCAGAACGAAAAAATCGTAGAATTTATGGCAATTAGACATAACTTAAGCGAACAGTTTTCCTTGCAAAAAGAAATAGAAGATACACAAAGAGAAATTATTTATAAAATGGGAGAAGTAGGAGAAACAAGAAGTAAAGAAACAGGTTATCATGTAAAAAGAGTGGCTCAATATTCAAAAGAGCTGGCTTTTTTATGTGGTTTAGAAAAAAAAGAAGCAGAGATTCTATTTAGTGCGTCTCCTTTGCATGATATAGGTAAAGTGGGAATTCCAGATGATATATTAAAAAAGCCAGGAAAGTTAAGCACAAGTGAGTTTGAAATAATGAAAACCCATGCAGAGATAGGTTATAACATTTTAAAAGATTCAAAAAGAGATATTTTAAAAGCAGCAGCAATAGTAGCCTTAACACATCATGAGAAATTTGATGGAAGTGGATACCCTAAAGGTTTAAAAGCATATGACATACATATATATGGAAGAATAACGGCCATAGCAGACGTGTTTGATGCTTTAGGTAGTGACAGAGTTTATAAAAAAGCTTGGAAAGATGAAAAAACATTTGAACTTTTAAACAATGAAAAAGGAAAACTTTTTGATCCCTTTTTAATAGAATTGTTTATGAAAAATATTGATATTTTTCTAGATATTAGAGAAAAGTATAAAGGCTAATAGTTGCAATTAAACAAATTAATGATGATGTCTAAAACTTCAACACTCAGTAGAAGGGTGTATTAGATGTCAATAAATACAAATTGCCCCAATAGAATCAATCCTAAACTTTTACGTGAAATAAAAACAGAGGCATTGCTTGTATTTATAAGAACAACACTGGAACAATCTTTTCATGAAATTGACACTAATGGCTATCAATTTCAAATTGGCTCAAATGAAGACAACGAATATGTCTATTCAACATTAAGAAAACTATTATCTAATCTTCAAGATTCTGTAATAAACTCATCTTATCTACGAAGTTTAATATTTAATTCTGATAAGAATCAAGTACTTAAAATGTTAGCAAAAAAAGAAGAACCCTTAATGGTGTATTATGATTCCATTGTAAAAGGTATTGAAATAAATCTTAGCAGTGGATCTTCTTGGATTCCTGAATTGGTTGTAATTTCGCTTTTAAGTGAATGGCTAATAGAAGAAGAAAAATCTGTATTCCTTTATCCCTTTTTATCTCATATTGATTATTCAGATTTAATCAATAGATATGATAAATCAAAATCTACTTTAACAGAAGATAAAAAAGAAGTACTTGTAAAGATGTATAGAATATCTTCAAATTTAATACAAAGACTTAAATCAAGTACATATAAAATAAATACACAAAGAAAAAGGAAAAAAAGAAAATAGTAAGTTTTGTTTTATACCTTAAATTGAGAGGAATCAAGTACATAATCGCACATTTATTTTATAATTCTTAAAATATGAAAATAACTCCTATTGAAAGAAAACGCAAATTGACTTTTATTCGAAAACAAATAGAGATAAATTAAAAAGGAAGATTTTATGACTATAAAAAAACAAGTAATTGGCCTAATTACTATTTTTGTTTCCATATTATTAGTTGTCTCAGTAACTTTATATATAAAAACAACAACTGTAAATGAAATTAATAAAGAAAGTAGACTACAAACGGAACTTGATATTGAGTTTTTACACTTAAAATTTGAGATAAAAGAAATGCAAGAACTCGATTTTACCTATAGAATTCAAAATCAAACAGGAAAAACTGCCCTAGGTTTAAATTCGCTGGCGGACATCATTAACAAAATGTTAGTTGAAAATAAATCAAATGGTTTAACACTTGGAAATAGCAGCGAAGTATTACTTCAAAATGTTAAAACGCTAAATACTAATTCAAACAGATCAGCTGCTGCTCTTGAAGAAACAGCAGCAGCACTAGAGCAAATAACAGCAAATATCATAAGTAATACCGATAATGTTGTGAAAATGTCTAGTTATGCAGATGAATTAAATACGTCTGTAAATGATGGGCAGGCACTTGCAGAACAAACGACAATAGCAATGAACAACATTGATGAACAAGTTTCCGCAATTAATGATGCAATTTCTGTTATTGATCAAATTGCATTCCAAACAAATATTCTTTCACTTAATGCAGCAGTAGAAGCAGCAACTGCTGGGGAAGCGGGGAAAGGTTTTGCAGTTGTAGCTCAAGAAGTTAGAAATTTAGCTTCTAGAAGTGCGGATGCGGCAAAAGAAATTAAAGCCTTAGTTGAAAACGCAACCACAAAAGCAAATGATGGAAAAGAAATAGCAGAAAAAATGATTCATGGTTATGCAGGGCTAAATAATAATATTACTAAAACCATTGAATTAATTACTGATGTAAAAAATGCGAGTAAAGAACAACAAGCAGGAATTGAACAAATTAATGATGCAGTTACTTCAATTGATCAACAAACACAAGAAAATGCTTCTATTTCAAATAGAACACAAACCGTGGCAAGTCAAACAGATATTATTGCTAAACTCTTTGTTGAAAATGCAAATGAAAAAGAGTTTATTGGAAAAGAAAAAGTAAAAGCAAAAAATATTAATTCATCCGAGTCAAACATTGAAATTCAATCTGTAGAAAAAAAGCCAGCAAAATTAGTTGTTCTAAAAAAAGCGGCAAACAAACAAATAATATCAAATAATGATACGGATACCTGGGAGAGCTTTTAGCTCTCTTTCAAATTTTTACTTAATAAAAAATGAGTAAATAATGTACGTACAATTTAAAAAATGAGTAGCATTTAAGAGGAAAGTAAAATGAATGTTGTGGGAACACTTTTAAACATATTAAAAAATAGACTATATATGAGCACGCTATTAGCTAGTATACTCTTCATAACTTCCATAATAGTTTTAAAAAATTATGTTTTTATACCTTTATTTAAAAAAGAATTAACAAATAATATTCTTGAAGAAACAAAAAGAATATCTTTACATCTCTCTCGAACAATAGATATTGTGAATACTAAAAAAAATAATATTGAAATAAAAAGAATATCAAAAGAATTTGGAATAAAAAAACTCCATTATTTTTCAAAAGACGCTACGATAGTATTTAGTACAGAAAAAGAAAAAATAGGAAAAAATTATAAAAATAATTTGCCTATGTCAATAATTAACAAAGGTAATATATCTTCTAAAATCATATATGCAAAAGAACCTATGATAAAAGGAGAAGCTCTTTTACCTCCGCACATTGAAAATTATGTTCCAATAAAAAGACAGAATAATATCATTGGCATCTTTAAATTTTATTATGACATTACAGATAAACTCAATGTCTTTAATAGAAATATTGAACAAGTAAATTTATATGTAAACCTATTAAACTCTATTTTTCTTATTATTGTATTTTATTTACTGTATTTTTCTAATAATAATAAGCTAAAAAACGTAGAATATCAAAAAGAACTTGAACGTCTTAATGACATACTTAATGAAACAAATGGATATATTTACGCAAAAGATTTAGATGGATGTTATACCTTTGCAAATAAGCTGGTACTAAACCTATTTAATATTTCAGCAAAAGAATTAATGGGAAAAAATGATTTTAACGTGTTTGATTTAAAAACGGCAGAAGAATTAAGAAAAAATGACACTTCAGTAATGAAAGAAAATAAATTAATAAAAAAAGAAGAACAAGTTCTACTAAAAGAAACGAATGAAATTAAAATATACTGGTCTGTTAAAAAACCTCTCTATGATAAAAAGGGCATTATTATTGGAATGACGGGTATTTCAGTAGATATCACGGAACGCAAAAAACTAGAAAAAGAACTTAATGAGCAAAAAGAGTTTTTAAACATTATTTTAAATAATGTAGATGCCTACATATCTATTAAAGATGAAAAGAGGAAGTTTCGTTATGCCAATGCAAATACTGCTGAATTATTCGGAAAAGTAGTAGAAGATGTGATAGGGAAACAAGACAGTGAGTTTTTACCCAAAGAAATAGCAGACAAACTTTGGGAATCAGATAAAAGTGTTTTTGATACAAATGAAAAAATAGCTACTGAAGTAACAATTAAAGATACAAAAGGCCAAATAAAACATTACTGGAGTATAAAAGTGCCTTATACTTTAAATGAAGAAAAATTAGTAATATCTTTTTCTTCTGATATTACTGAAATACACATACTAAAAGAAAAACTGAAAAAAGAAGTCATTACAGATTCTCTAACCAATTTATATAATAAAAGACATTTTAATCTGGTTGCACTTACAGAATTCAAAAGAAGCAAAAGGCAAAATATTGTTCTCTCACTTATAATAATAGATATTGATTATTTTAAACAAATTAATGACAGATACGGACATAATATTGGAGATATTGTTTTGACAAAAGCAAGTCAAGTTTTTCAATCTCTAATTAGACAAGAAGATACACTGTGTAGAATTGGTGGAGAAGAATTTGCAATAATACTTCCCTGCACAAGTTTATCTAAATCCATAGTTTTAGCAGAAAGAATTCGTATATTTACTGAAGAACAAGTCTTTAAACTTGATGAGGCAAAAAAAGTTTCTATTACTATAAGTTTAGGAGTATCAAGTATGTCACCTGAGGATAAAAAATATGAAGATATTCTTATGAGAGCGGATAAAGCACTGTATCAGGCAAAGAAAATAAGCAGAAATAGAGTGGTCTCTTTATAAACAAAGTTTTAAATCTAAAATTAGATAGGATGAGATATGGAAAAATCATATAAAAATCAAGAAAACAGTTCTAAAGAAGAAATTCTAATATCTGCCCAAGAGTATACTTCTATACTAAATATGCAACAACGTATTTTAAGTATGCTTTCAAGTGGAGAGAATAGCACCCACATATTGAATACCTTATGTTTCTTAGCAGAAAAGCTACTTCCTAACGCTGTAGCCTCAATAATGATTGTTAATGAAAATGGATTAATGAGTGTATTATGTGCACCTTCCATACCAAAAGAGGGACAAGAAGCACTTACGAATCTCAAACCAGGACCAGGTACGGGTTCTTGTGGAAATGCGGTTTTTTGTAATGAAGCACAATTTGTACAAAATACCTTTGAAGACAAAAGATGGCTAGACCTTAAAAAAGTAGCCATAGATTTTAATATATGTTCTTGTTGGTCAATCCCTATTAAAAATGAAGAAAATATAACAATAGGAACATTTGCATTATCTTCTTTTGAACACAGAGCGCCTAATCATTTTTATAAAAAACTTCTTGAAACTGCCGCTTTTATGATAAGTATTATCCTAAAAAAAAGCGAAAACAATCAAAAAATAGAATTATTTTCTCTTCTATTTAAAAATGCATTAGAAGGGATAATAATTACAGATCAAGATAATAAAATAATAGAGGTGAATCAATCTTTTTATGATATTTATGGTTATGAAAAAAATGAAGTAATTGGTTTTACTCCCAGTTTTTTATCCTCTGGTAAACATACAGAAAAGTTTTATAATGCTATGTGGAATTCTGTAGAAAAAAAGGCAAATTGGTCAGGTGAAATTACAAATAAACGTAGTGATGGGTCATTTATTACTCAATGGATGAGTATTAGTACTATTAATAATGAAGAGGGAATAAGAAGTAACTATGTTGCTATATTTAGTGATTTATCAGAAATAAAAAAAGCACAACTAGAAATAACAAAACAAAATGAAAACTTGCAAAAACTTACCAACAAGCTACCCCTGACACTTTTCCAATATCAAGTATATCCAGATGGAAGAGCATGTTTTCCCTATGCTAGCAGTAATATATATGATATTTATGAAGTGAATAAAGAAGAAATAATTACAGATGCACAAGCTGTATTTGATAATATACATAATGAAGATATAGATATGATTATCGATTCAATAACAAAGTCTATGCAGACAATGAAGGATTGGAAAATCGAATATAGGGTTGATCTTCCAATAAAAGGTATACGTTGGATGGAAGGGCATTCTAAACCTGAAAAATTAGAAGATGGTAGTATTTTGTGGCATGGATATATACATGATATTACAGAGCGTAAAGAAGCAGAACAACTACTAATAGAACAACAAGAGAAACTTAAATACCAAGCTTATTATGATTCTCTTACGGGGCTTTCAAATAGGTTATTATTTGAGGATACACTCAAAACAGCAATCAGTAAAGCAAACCTTCATAATTCAAAGATTGCAGTACTCTTTCTGGACCTAGATCATTTGAAAAAAATCAATGATTCCTTATCACATGAAATAGGAGATATAGTTTTATGCCATGTTACGTCAAGGTTAATAAAACTAATAGGAAAAAAAGATGCTATTTCTAGATTCAGTGGGGATCAATTTACAATATTATTAGAAGATTTAGAAAATTCACAAGACGCTATATTAATAGCCAAGCAAGTTCTAGAAGAAATATCAAAGATACTGATTGTAGATAAACACAATTTATATATAACCTCTAGTATAGGAATAAGTATTTATCCTGATGATGGATTAGATCCAAAAAGTCTTTTAAAGTTTTCTGATTCTGCAATGTATATGGCAAAAGAAGAAGGAGGAAATACCTATCACTATTATAATTCAAAAATGACAGCTTCTGCAATTGAACAAGTTGTAATGGAAGCACATATTAGAGAAGGTATAAAAAATGAAGAATTTATAGTTTATTACCAACCTCAAGTCAATGCGAAAAATGATAAAATTATTGGAATGGAAGCATTGGTACGGTGGCAACACCCTACTCTTGGATTTCTTTCTCCTTATAAATTTATTCCTCTTGCTCAAAAAACAGGGCTGATTGTGGAAGTAGATAGACTTGTAATGAAAATGGCTATGACTCAATTTTCTACTTGGTACAAAAATGGTTTAAATCCAGGGGTGCTTAGTATGAATTTAACAGTAAAACAAATTTTAAAAGATGATGTTATTTTTACCTTGCAAAGTTTAATGAAAGAAACCTCCTGTAAAGCGAAATGGCTTGAACTTGAAATAATAGAAAGCGAAATCATGAGTAACCCAGAAAAAGCCATTGAGGTATTACATCGTATTCGTGATTTAGGTATTTCACTAGCAATTGATGATTTTGGAACAGGCTATTCTTCTTTATCTTATCTTAAAAAATTGCCCATAAACAAACTGAAAATTGATCAATCCTTTATAAGAGAATTGCCAAATGATAAAGCAGATGTGGGAATTACAAAAGCGATAATCTCACTTGGAAAAAGCTTGAACTTATCTGTAATAGCAGAAGGTGTTGAAACAAAAGAACAGAAAAACTTTTTACTTCAGAATCATTGTTCAAAGATTCAAGGCTATTACTACTCTAAACCAATTACTGCCTCTAAGATGGAAGTATTGCTTAAAGAGAAGTGAAGTGAAGTGAATCATACTTGAAAAAGGAATAAA
>Ga0209395_1002576_pt1 | contig 23415 bp, 19 predicted proteins | sample GOMGulsemesocosm_3_FD_184635 | JGI IMG/M metagenome (GOLD analysis project Ga0209395, IMG submission 184635) | Methane-oxidizing microbial communities from mesocosms in the Gulf of Mexico - GOM9D Gulf of Mexico (SPAdes) (version 2) | ecosystem: Environmental > Aquatic > Marine > Cold seeps... | reverse complement strand
AGCAAAACATGGTTGGTAAATCCAGAAATGGAGATACCAAAAGATTCGTCCGATATTCATGGAATTACGAACGAACAAGTGGTTTCTGAACCAACATTTAAGGAATTGGCATCGCAAGTAAGTACATTAATAGCGGGCTGTGATTTGGCGGGATTTAATTCCAATCGTTTTGACATTCCATTATTAGCAGAAGAATTAATGCGTGCTGGAATAGATTTTGATATGAATGATAGAAAGGCCATTGATGTACAAGTAATATTTCATAAAAAAGAACAACGTACCCTAAGTGCTGGGTATCAGTTTTATTGTGGAAAAGAATTGGAGGGAGCACATGGAGCTGAGGCAGATACCAATGCAACCTACGAAATTTTGTTAGCACAAATTGCAAAATATGAAGATATCGGTAATACTGTTGAGGTGTTGAGTGAATTTTCTACGCATGGCAAAAGAGCTGATTTTGCGGGTTTCATTTTGGTAAATGAAGACGAACAAGAAGTGTTTTCTTTTGGGAAGTATAAAAATAGAACGGTAGAAGAGGTGTTTAAAGAAAATCCAGGGTATCATAATTGGATCCAAAATGCAGATTTCCCGTTGTTTACAAAAAAAGTATTGCGAGAGATTAAACAGCGAATGTCTGCACCGAAACAAACAATGACTGACGCAGAAAAATTAAATGCATTACAGCAAAAGTTTAATTTAAGGTAGCTGTGGGTTCGAGTGAAATTGAGCATTAATTGTGGTTAAAACATGAAAAAAGGTGTATTTCTTTTACTATTTGTAACGGCACATGTTTGTAGCCAACAAGTCTCATTTAAAGGGAGGTTGTTAGATTCAAAGACCAAAAAACCGGTGGTGTATGCAAATATTAGTTTTTTAGAAACTACTAAAGGAATTTCATCTTCAGAAAATGGTTCCTTTCACATGTATATTGGTCAAAAATATATGAAGGGTAAAATTCATATTTCTTGTTTAAATTATAAAGATACTATTGTTAAGGCATCCGATTTAAATAATACAACGCTGTTGTTAGTACCCAAACAAAACGAGTTGGAAGAAGTGGTTTTAACAAAGAGCGTCAATAGCGTATTTTTACAAGATAAAGTAAAAAAGGAAGTATATGGGGTGCATAGTGTCGGAATGCGAATGATGGCAAAGTATTTTCCGAAAGATAAAAAAAACAAGTGTTGTAATTATATTTCTAAAATAACCATTCATTTTTCTAAAAGACACAATAAAAAATCAATGTTTAGAGTTCGTGTTTTTAATAGGGATGCTAAAACAGGATTGCCAAAAGAAGATTTGATACATGTAAATTTGCCAATTACATTAAAAGAAAAGCAATTAGAGGTAATTGTAGATTTGTCTTCATATGATATAGAAATGCCAAAGAATGGGGTGTTTATTGCTTTCGAGAAATTGTTTATCCCGTTTAACGAATATGGCAAGAAGCAATCAGAGTCAGAAAATGAGGTGTTTTATGCACCTATTATAGGATTTACACAATACAAACATAAAAATCCTAAAGAGAGAACGTATTATTATATCAAAGGTTTCTGGAGTAAGTCTGCATTAAATCAAGTAAGAGGGTTTAAAAGATATGCACCAGCAATCTCTTTATCATTAACAAATTAAAAGAAACAGATAATGTTTACAGAATATAAAGATTTACCAAATAACGCTAGAGTTTGGATTTACCAAGCAGACAGAACTTTTACAACACAAGAGATAGATACGATTTCTGCTAAAGCCGTAGATTTTATTGAACAATGGACACGTCACGGTGATAATTTAAAAGGGTCGTTTATCGTAAAGTACAATCAGTTTTTAGTAATTGCAGTAGATGAAAGTTTTAATAATGTTTCAGGATGTTCTATAGATGCATCTGTTCGTTTTGTTCAGCAATTAGAAAGTGAGTTACAGATTGATTTAATGAACAAAATGAATGTCTCTTTTAAAGATGGTGACAATATAAATATTGTAAAACTTTCAGAATTTCAACAATTTGCAAAAGAAAAAAAAATCACCAAGAAAACCATTGTCTTTAATAATATGGTGCAAACCAAAGCAGCGGTAGAAACCAACTGGGAAGTACCCGCAAGTCAAAGCTGGCATAATCGTTTTTTAGTATCGTAATATGAGAAATATTTTTAGTGTAATTTTAGTTTTATGTGTTGGGATTGTAAATGGGCAGCATATAAACCCATTAGTAACTTCTGATGCCAAAGCGCAAAAAAAATGGGTAAACAATATTCTTAAAAAGATGACAGTTGATGAGAAAATTGGTCAGCTTTTTATGGTGCAGGCCTATTCTAATTTAGATAATGCGCATGAAAAAGTCATTAACGATCTGATACAAAAACACCATGTAGGGAATTTAATTTTTATGCAAGGTACTCCAGAAAAACAAGCTGTTTTAAATAACAAATATCAAGAACTTTCTAAGATTCCATTGCTCATTGGATTTGACGGCGAATGGGGATTGGATATGCGTTTAAAAAATACATTTCGTTATCCGTGGAATATGACATTGGGGGCCGTAACTAATAACGATTTGATTAAACAATTTGGAGCTCGTGTTGGAACACATTGCAAGCGTTTAGGGATACATATTAATTTTGCTCCTGTTGTCGATATTAATATCAACCCGAAAAATCCAATAATTGGAAACCGATCTTTTGGTGAAAATAAAGACAATGTTACCGATAAAGCAATCGCATTTACAAAAGGTATGCAAGGAGTTGGAGTCCTGGCAAATGCAAAACATTTTCCTGGTCATGGAGATACCGCTTCAGATTCACATCATACCTTGCCCGTTGTTGATTTTGATATGAAAAGATTGGATACCTTAGAATTATATCCATATAAAAAACTCTTTAAAGAGAATTTGGCAAGTGTTATGACTGCGCATATGAGCATTCCGAAGTTAGAGCCAAATAAAAAATTACCATCGTCATTATCAAAAAAAATTGTAACTGATTTATTGATTGATAAAATGGGCTATCAAGGATTGATTATTACAGATGGACTTAATATGAAAGGGGCAGCGAATTATTCAACTTCGTCTGAAATTGATTTGGCTGCAATCTTGGCAGGAAATGATCTATTGTTAATTCCGCAAGATGTTCCTGCAACGATAAAATTATTTAAAAAAGCAATTAAAGAAAAGAAGTTATCTGTAAAAAGATTGAACCATTCAGTTAGAAAAATTCTAATGGCAAAATATTGGGCAGGATTGCATGCCTATAAACCGGTTTCTTTGGACAATTTAAGTGCAGATTTAAATTCAAATACAGATGTATTGTTACACAGAGAATTGGTGAAAAAATCGATTACTGTTGTACAAAACAAAAATGAGATTATTCCGATTCAAAATTTAGAAAAGCAAAAAATAGGCTATGTCAAATTTGGAGAGGATAATAGCGATCCATTTGTTACAATGCTAACTAATTATGCTAAAATTGATGTAATTTCTGGTGCAAGTTCTTCTGATATATTGTCTAAATTGAAATCATATAATTTGGTGATAATAGGATATCATACTTCTAATGCGCATCCATGGAAAGGCTTTAAGTTCAAAAAGAATGACATTGCTACAATTCAAGAAATTGCCAAAAAGAAAAAAGTAATTTTAAATGTTTTTGCAAGTCCATATAGTCTATTAGATTTTAAAGAGTTCAAGAATATAGAAGGGGTAGTGGTTTCGTTTCAGAACAGTAAAATAGCACAAGAAATTTCTGCTCAAATACTATTTGGAGCAATTAAAGCAGCAGGAAAATTACCCGTAAGTATCAATAATCAATTCAAAGAAGGTTTTGGACTTGTAACAGCGACCCTAAGCAGATTGCAATATGGCTTGCCAGAAGAAGTAAAAATGTCTTCAATTAAATTGTCAGAAATTGATGTAATTGCTGAAGAGGTGATGAAAAAAAAAATGGCACCCGGAATGCAGATTTTGGTGGCAAGATCAGGGAAAGTAATTTATCAAAAAAGCTTTGGACATCATACAAATGACACCTTAAAAAAAGTTAAAAATTCTGATTTATATGATGTTGCCTCAATGACAAAAATCTTGGCTACATTACCCATGGTTATGAAAGCAGAAGGCGAAGGGAAATTTAGAATTGCGACTAAATTGAAACACCTATTACCAGAGTTAAGAGACACCAATAAAGATACAGTAACTTTAAAAGAAATTTTATCTCACAATGGACGTTTAAAAGCATGGATTCCTTTTTATAAAGGGACGCAAGATAGTATTACGGGAAAAAACCTTGCTGCATTTTATCATACAACGAAAACCAAGAAATTCGGAATTAAAGTTGCTAAAAACCTTTACTTGCAGACCTCATATAAAGATTCTATTTTCCATTATATTAAAACTGCTGATCAACGAGAGAAAGTAGGGTATAAATACAGTGATTTAGGGTATTATATTTTGAAAAAGTCACTGGAAAGAAAGTATAAAAAAACATTAAATCAGCTCACACAAGATCATTTTTATGCATCACTTGGGGCCAATAGAACGAGTTATTTGCCATTAGAGAAATACACAAAAGGAGAAATTGTTCCTACAGAAAATGATGCCTATTTCAGAAATCAACGATTGCAAGGTTATGTTCATGATATGGGCGCAGCAATGTTGGGTGGCGTTGGTGGTCATGCAGGGTTATTTTCAAATTCAAATGATGTCGCAAAGATTATGCAAATGTATTTACAAAAAGGGTTTTATGGAGGGAAACGCTTTTTAAAAAGTAGTACGGTGGCAAAATTTAATAAACGGTATTATGCAGATAAAAAAATACGACGTGGTTTGGGCTTTGATAAACCACAGTTAAATCCAGATGTTGAAGCAACATGTGGGTGTGTTTCTGATGCAAGTTTTGGTCATAGTGGTTTTACAGGAACGTATACTTGGGCAGATCCGAAAAGCGGCATTGTATATGTTTTTTTGTCTAATAGGGTATATCCAACAATGGATAATAATGGATTAATTAAAGAAAATATCAGGACAAAAATTCAACAAATAATTCAAGATGCTATGCTGTAGGAGTGGCAGCAGATTTACAGTAAATCAACGCAGTGATAAGTGTTGCAAAGAAATATATACCGGCTATTGTGATTCCGTAAAAATGTGAAACAATAATTGATTGAAGTAGATAGGAAACGGGGAAAACACATATTCCAATGCCAAATCTAAACGTGTCAATAAACTCTATTTCATCAATTTTTTTTGAGAAAATTTTCCAGAAGATCCATGGAAATATACTGTTTAATATAAAAGGGACTTTGAAAATTTTTCTGTAATTATATCCAGATGCATGAACCTTCACTTTTCCAGATTGTATCATTTGGTTTGTGGCTGCTACATTTGTGAAATCAATATTATGGTTATTAAGATTTTGTAATATCTTGTTGTAATTTTCATCTAAAGGAATGTGAACAGTAATTTTCTTTAATTGATTTGAAACGGCCTCTTTTATAGCATTTACAGACTTGTTTACTTCTTTCGGATTGTACAGCTCGTTTGCTAAAATTGGGCTGCCATAATGTATTGCCACTTTACATGGAAACTGACTCGAGTTTTGGTAGGTTACACCTACTGGAATAACATGTATTTTTAAGTTCGGGTATTTGTTAAAAGCTCCAAATAAAATTCGTGTAAATCCTTTACTAATTGGTCTAATTGTTCTTCTTCTATCATGACTTCCTTCAGGAAAAATCATTAATGCACGTTGCTTGTTTAAGATGTCATAACAATCATTAAATACCTCGGTGTTTTTAGAAAGTTCTTTAACACCGTCTCTAATTCTATAAATAGGCATTAAGTTTAGTGTTCCTAAAAACTTTTTTACTACTGGCTTTTTAAAAATAGCAGCTCGTACTAAATAATGTGTTATTCTCGGGGTATTTGTAGTGACCAATAGCGGATCTAAAAGTCCGTTTGGGTGATTGACAGCAAATAGGATAGCTCCTTTTTTGGGGATGTTTTCTTTTCCTACAATTTTGATTTTTTTAGTGTAAAAAAACAAGCCTGTTTGAATATAAAGTTTAAAAAAAGCGTACCAGATTTTTTTCAAATGTTAACAATTAAAATCCTTGAGCAATTTTTTTAAGCTCAGGAATATCTTTTAAAGATATGTTTTTTCCTTTTAATGAGATTACCCCCTCTTTTTTTAATTCAGATAACAAACGAATCGCAGATTCCGTAGCTGTACCAATGATGTTCGCAATATCTTCTCTAGATAAATGGACGTTTAAAATGTTATCAGTATCATGGCCGAATTTTTCTTCTAAATTGACCAACATTTCTGCCAATCGTTGTTTTACCGTTTTCTGTGCCATGTCAACGATAAAATTATCTGCACTTTTTAAAGATGATGCGAGGTCTTTTAATACGTTCATAGAAAATGCTGAATTTCGCTCTAAATCTCTTACAATTTCTTCTCTAGGTATAAAACAAACTTCCATATCGTTTATGGCAGTAGCTTTTAAATTGGCAACTTCGTCATTAATTAAACTTCGCTCACCCAAAATATCTCCTTTATGAACCAAATGAATAATTTGATCTCGCCCATTAGAACTCATTTTTGAAACTTTGCAAATACCTTCACTAATACAAAAAACACCATTAATATGATCTCCTTCTTCAAAAATAACTTCTCCTTTTTTGATAATTCGAGAAGTTTTACAAGCAGAAATCCGAACTAATTCTTCTTTGTTTAAAGATTTTAAGGAGTTTAATTGTCTCACAATACATTGTTCACACTTGCTCATTTAGCTAATTGTTTTGGGCATATCAAATATACTGAAAAACTGATAATTATCATATTTTAAAATAAACTTATCCTAGACCTTTGAACCAGGCATTTAGAGTAAATAATTATGAATAATTTAGTATGTTACCATTGTGGTAATGTTTGTGATAGTAAGTCTATTACAGTAAAAGAGAAATTCTTTTGTTGTAATGGCTGTAAAACTGTTTTTGAACTATTTTCTAACAACGATTTAACCGGTTATTACGATTTAGATCAGAATCCTGGAGGAATCCCAGAAGAAATTCAAGGGAAGTACGATTTTTTGGACAATCAAAAGATTGTAAAGAAGCTGTTAGCGTTTGATGATAATGGTATACAAATAGCTTCATTATACATTCCTCATATACATTGTAGTTCTTGTATTTGGGTATTAGAAAACCTACATAAACTTCAAAATAGTATAATTGCCTCTCAAGTTAATTTCCCTAAAAAAACAATTCGAGTTACTTATGATTCTTCTCTAACAAGTTTGAAAGAATTAGTGTTGTTGTTAAGTGCTATCGGATATGAACCATATATAAGCTTAGAAGATTACGAATCCGGAAAAAAGAAAATTGATAGAACCTTATTATATCAATTAGCCATTGCAGGTTTCGCATTTGGTAATGTGATGTTTTTGTCATTTCCAGAATATTTTGAAGTAAATGAATTTTGGCTTGAACAATATAAATACATCTTTAGATGGTTGATGTTTAGTTTTTCTATACCGGTTGTTTTTTATTCAGCTAAAGGGTATTTTGTTTCTGCCTATAAGGGAGTGCGGTCAAAGATTTTAAATATTGATGTTCCAATAGCATTAGGTATTTCAGTGCTTTTTATTCGAAGTACTATCGAAATTATATTTGATTTAGGAACTGGTTTTTTTGACAGTTTAACAGGATTGGTTTTCTTTTTGTTGATAGGCAAATTCTTTCAACAAAAAACCTATAGTTTTTTATCTTTTGAACGTGACTTTAAGTCCTATTTTCCAATAGCCGTCACTAAAATTACTAAAGATAAGAAGGAAGAAAACGTGCAGATTTATGAGGTGGAAAAAGGAGATCGATTATTGATTAGAAATCAAGAATTAATTCCTGTGGATGGCGTTTTAATTTCTGGCAATGCAACCATAGATTATAGTTTTGTGACAGGAGAGTCAGTGGCTGTTGAGAAGCTTTCTGGCAACGAGCTATTTGCGGGAGGAAAGCAGTTAAATGGAATCATAGAAATGGAAGTTTTAAAATCTGTTTCACAGAGTTATTTAACACAGCTTTGGAGTAATGATGTCTTTAATGATGTAAGTGCATCAAAATTTAAAACACTTACCGATACTATAAGCAAACGATTTACCATTTATGTGTTGTCAATTGCAGTGATTTCTAGCCTTTTTTGGTTGTATGTCGATGCAAGTAAAGCATTAAATGTGTTCACAGCAGTATTAATTATTGCATGTCCTTGTGCAATAGCCTTGGCTGCACCATTTACCTTGGGTAATTTATTGCGAATTTTAGGAAAGAAGAAATTCTATCTTAAAAATGCTTCTGTAATTGAAAAAATGGCAGCAATTGATACCATTGTTTTTGATAAAACAGGCACCTTAACATCTACAAAAAACAGCAACATAACTTATTCAGGAAAAAAACTGAATGTAGCAGAAGAATTGTTGTTGAAAAATACAGTAAGAGTATCTAATCACCCATTAAGTAGAATGTTATATGATTCCTTTAAAACAATGAAACATGTTGATTTAGACGCTTATAAAGAGTTTTTAGGAAAAGGAATACAAGCTACTCTTAATAATAAAACGATTAAAATTGGATCTCCCGGTTTTGTAGGCCATATAGCAGAGAAATCGCTTTTTGAAACAGCAATTCATATATGTGTAAATGAGCAGTACTGTGGTAAATATGTATTTAAAAATGCCTATCGAAAATACATGAAAAGGTTGTTTTACAAACTAAAAAGGAGTTATGGATTAACTGTTTTATCAGGTGATAATGAAGGAGAAAAGGAATACTTGGCAAAATATTTACCACATCAGGTAAACTACTATTTTAATCAAACGCCAGAAGATAAATTGGAGTATGTGAAATCGCTGCAAAAAGAAGGGAAAAACGTGCTAATGATTGGTGATGGTTTAAATGATGCTGGGGCTTTGGCGCAAAGTGATGTTGGAATTGCATTGTCTGAAAATATAAATGTGTTCTCACCTGCTTGTGACGCTATTTTAGACGCTAATCAATTTAAAAATATTGCAACATTTGTACAGCTATCAAAAAAGGCACTCAAAATTATAAAATACAGTTTTGTGCTCTCTTTATGTTATAACGTTGTTGGGTTGTATTTCGCTGTAACAGGTCAATTACAGCCGGTAATTGCGGCAATTTTGATGCCGTTGAGCTCCATAACTATTGTTGTCTTTACAACAATTATGACCAACTTTTTAGGTAAGGAAATAAAAAATTAAATGATGAGTGTACACATTGATGCAAAAAAAGGAGCCATAGCAGAATCTATCCTTTTACCCGGTGACCCACTAAGAGCAAAGTGGATAGCAGAGACATTTTTAGAAAATGTTGTTTGCTATAATAAGGTTAGAGGAATGTTAGGGTATACAGGTACTTATAAAGGAAAAAGAGTTTCTGTTCAAGGAACAGGAATGGGAATTCCATCTGCATTAATTTATGCAAATGAGCTAATTACCAATTTTGGAGTTAAAAATTTAATTAGAGTTGGTTCAGCAGGTTCTTATCAAAAAGAAGTAAAGATAAGAGACATTGTATTTGCCATGGCAGGTTCAACAACATCTGGAGTTAATGCACAACGTTTTCATGGAGCAAGTTATGCGCCAACAGCAAGTTTCGAATTATTTAATAAAGCAGTTGTAGCCGCTAAGAAATTGAATATTCCTATCAAAGCCGGAAATGTGTTGAGTTCAGATGAGTTTTATACTGATAATTTTGAAGACTATAAACATTGGGCTGATTTTGGTGTTTTGTGTGTAGAAATGGAAACCGCAGGTCTGTACACAGCAGCCGCGAAGCACAAGGTAAATGCATTGACAATCTTAACCATATCAGATAGTTTGGTTACAAAAGATAGAACATCTGCAAAAGAAAGAGAAGGTACTTTCAAAGAAATGGTTTTAATCGCTTTAGATACAATTTAATATGACGTCATTAGTTCAAAAATACAATATTCCCGGTCCAAGATATACCAGTTATCCAACAGTTCCATATTGGAATAAAGAAGGGATTTCTAAAGAAAATTGGATTGGTAGTTTTCAAAAATCATTCAAGGAGTCAAATCAATCAGAAGGAATTAGTTTATACATCCATTTACCTTTTTGTGAAAGTTTGTGTACATTTTGTGCCTGTCATAAGCACATAACTAAACGTCACGAAGTTGAAGGAGATTATATCGATACGGTTTTAAAAGAATGGAAATTATATGCTGATTTGGTTGATGAAAAGCCCATCCTAAAAGAAATTCATTTAGGAGGAGGAACACCAACTTTTTTTGCAAGCCATCAACTTAAAAAATTGATAGATGGTTTGTTTGTTTATGCAGATAGGCATGCAGATTATGAATTTAGTTTAGAAGGGCATCCTAATAATACTTCAGAAGAACAGCTACAAACATTGTTTGATTTGGGTTTTACAAGAATCAGTTTTGGGGTACAAGATTATGACCCAATAGTTCAAAAAGCAATCCATAGAATTCAGCCTTTCGAAAATGTTGAAAAAGTAACCAAGCTGTCTAGAAAAATTGGATTTACATCAGTTAGTCACGATTTAATTTTTGGACTTCCTTTTCAAACAAAAGAGAATGTAATAGAGACTATTGAGAAAACAAAACTATTACAGCCAGATAGAATTTCATTTTATAGCTACGCACATGTTCCTTGGATAAAAGGTGTAGGGCAAAGAGGTTTTAATGAAAAAGATTTACCACAAGACGAACAGAAAAGAGAGCTGTATGAAATAGGGAAACAATTATTTTCTGAAATGGGCTATGAAGAAATAGGAATGGATCACTTTGCGTTAAAGACAGATTCGTTATTCAGAGCAACAGCAGAAAAAACCTTGCACAGAAATTTTATGGGGTATACTGCCAATAAAACTCAGTTAATGATAGGCCTAGGCATGTCGGCAATATCAGATTCTTGGTATGGATTTGCTCAAAATGTAAAGACAGTTAAAGCGTATCAAAAGTTAGTAAATGAAGAAGAAATTCCAATTTTTAGAGGGCATTTATTAAGTGATGAAGATTTAATAGTAAGAAAGCATATTTTAAACATGATGTGTCATTTTAAAACATGCTGGGAATCTTCAGAAAAAGAAATAATTGACTTAAAAAAACAAACGCATTTACTAGAAGAAATGGTGGAAGATGGTTTGGTGCTAATAAATAATGATTCTATAGAGATACCAGATCATGCAAGACCTTATGTACGTAATATATGTATGGCTTTTGACATGCATTTACAACAGAGTAAACCAGCAACAAGACTGTTTTCAATGACCATATAAAAAGTTTTTTAAGAAATCGTTGAAACATGACAATTGTCATGTTTTTAGAATAACCGTCATTGTAATTTTGTATCTCAAATCAGGCAGATATGAGCGTTATTTATTTACTACTTACACTAAGCATTTTAGTGGCAATCATTTTTTTTATAGCATTTATTTATTCCGTAAAAAAAGGACAATACGATGATTCGTATACGCCATCTGTTCGCATGTTGTTTGATGACGAAATCGTAAAAGAGAAAAATTAACTAATTAGATACTTAATACAAATAGATTATGGAAATGCAACAATTTTATTACGATAACAAGATCGTAAAGAAGTTTATCTACGCAACCTTGCTTTGGGGGATTGTAGGGTTCTCTGTAGGTTTACTTCTTGCGTTTATGTTTTTGTTTCCAAACTTAACAGATGATATTTCATGGTTGAGTTTCGGACGTTTAAGACCATTACATACAAACGCAGTTATCTTTGCTTTTGTTGGTAATGCAATTTATGCCGGAATTTATTACTCTTTGCAAAGATTACTTAAAGCCAGAATGGCCAGTGACCTTTTAAGTAATTTTAATTTCTGGGGATGGCAATTAATAATTGTTGCTGCAGCAATTACTTTACCACTAGGGTATACAACATCTAAAGAATACGCAGAGTTAGAATGGCCTATTGATATTGCAATTGCGCTGGTTTGGGTTGCTTTTGGTGTCAATATGATTTGGACCATATTAAAAAGAAGACAACGGCATTTGTATGTTGCTGTTTGGTTTTATTTAGGAACTTTCGTAACAGTTGCAGTGTTGCACATTTTTAACAGTTTAGCATTGCCAGTTGGAGCATTAAAGAGTTATTCTGTGTATGCAGGAGTTCAAGATGCATTAGTGCAATGGTGGTATGGACATAATGCCGTGGCATTTTTCTTAACAACACCGTTTTTAGGGTTGATGTATTACTTTGTTCCCAAAGCAGCCAACAGACCTGTGTATTCATATAGATTATCCATTGTGCATTTCTGGTCATTAATCTTTATATACATCTGGGCGGGGCCACACCATTTATTATATACATCATTACCAGATTGGGCCCAAAACTTAGGAGTCGCATTTTCTGTAATGTTATTGGCGCCTTCTTGGGGTGGAATGATCAACGGATTGTTGACACTACGTGGAGCTTGGGATAAAGTAAGAACAGATCCTGTTTTAAAATTCTTTGTCGTTGCAATTACAGGGTATGGGATGGCCACTTTTGAAGGACCTTTACTGTCCTTAAAAAATGTAAATGCAATTGCGCACTTTAGCGATTGGATTATTGCTCATGTGCATGTTGGAGCGTTGGCATGGAATGGTTTCTTCACCTTTGGTATGATTTATTGGATGGTGCCAAGAATGTTTAAAACAAAATTATATTCAAAAGCATTAGCAAACGCGCACTTTTGGATTGGAACCTTAGGAATCATCTTATATGCTTTACCAATGTACGTTGCAGGATTTGTGCAAGCATCAATGTGGAAACAATTCAATCCCGATGGAACATTAACTTATGGTAACTTTTTAGAGACTGTAAATGAGATAGTGCCCATGTATTGGATGCGTGCTATTGGTGGTAGTATGTTTATTATAGGTGCCTTTATTATGTTGTATAACATGGTAAGAACCGTCAAGTCAGGTAGCAATGTTACAGACGATTTAGCGGAAGCCCCAGCATTGGAAAGAGTTTCTAAATACAGAACAAAAGGAGAAGGATGGCACACATGGCTAGAACGTAAACCAATTAAATTAACCATTTACGCAACCATTGCTATTTTAATAGGTGGTATTGTTCAAATTGTACCCACCATATTAGTAAAATCAAACATTCCAACAATTAGTAGTGTAAAACCTTATTCGCCGTTAGAATTGGAAGGTAGAGATATTTATATAAGAGAAGGTTGTGTGGGGTGTCACTCTCAGATGATCAGACCTTTTAGAAGTGAAGTAGAACGTTATGGAGAATATTCCAAGGCAGGAGAGTTTGTGTACGATCATCCGTTCTTATGGGGCTCAAAACGTACTGGACCAGATTTACACAGAATAGGGGCTAAGTATTCTGATAGTTGGCACTTAAATCATATGTATGATCCACAAAGTACATCGCCAGGTTCTATTATGCCTGGATATAAATGGCTGATTAGAAGTGAATTGGATAAATCATCTACAGTTAGTAAAATGCAAACGATGGTTGCGTTAGGAGTTCCTTATACAGAAGATGAAATTGCAAATGCCCAACAACATATGTTGGAGCAAGGTGCACTAATTGAAAAAAACTTATATGCTGATCCAGATTTTGTAAAAAACTATGAAGCAGATAAAAAGCATGCTCAAGACAATGGATTGCCATTTGTTGAGATGAAAAATAGAGAGATTGTAGCACTTATTGCGTATTTACAAAGACTTGGTACAGATATTAAAGTAAAAGATGTTCAGGCAGCTTTATTAACAACTAAAAAATAAGAAATCATGCTAAAATTTGTAAAAAATCATATGGAAAGTATTGCAGGTATAGAGATCTATCCTTTAATATCCTTACTCATTTTCTTCTCTTTTTTTGTCGTGCTCTTTTGGTGGGTTTTCACCTCTAAAAAAGAGTATATAAATAAAGTAAGTCAAATACCATTAGATAATTAAAAAAACACCGTTAAAATGAAAAAATATAGTATAGCAATCGTATCGGTAGCATTCATTTTTTTAATGCCGTATGTGTCTACAGAAATTTCGGCGAGTTATGAAGATCCATATAATTTTCTTGAGAATCCATTGCCATGGTTGGTAATTGTTACTTTTTTAGCAGTATTGTTAATGTTGGCGTTGTTAATGCTAACTGTATTTAAAAAAGTTCAGCTTTTAGAAGATGAAAAAAATGGAGTATCAGCAAAAACATCAAATAATAATTTTAATGTTTGGGCAAAAGAAATCATTCATAAATGGACAAATGCAAAGGAAGTAGAGCAGGAACAAGAAATTATTTTAGATCATAATTATGACGGAATTAAAGAATTAGACAATTCGTTACCACCTTGGTGGGTCTATATGTTTTATGCGACAATTATTTTCGCGGTTGTTTACCTAGTACGTTTTGAAGTAATGGATGGTGATAACCAAGTATCAGAATACAACAAAGCTGTAGCTGAGGCGAAAGCATCTTTAGATAAATACAAAGAGACCGCTACTGATATCATTGATTTGAATACCGTAACATTATTGACGGATACTAAGGATTTAAAAAGGGGGAAAGCTATTTTTAATTTGAACTGTGTTGCTTGTCACCTTGCAGACGGAGGAGGTTCGATAGGCCCCAACTTAACCGATGAATATTGGATATTAGGTGGTGGGATTAAAAACATCTTTAAAACGGTTTCTGAAGGTGGTAGAGCTGGCAAAGGAATGGTTGCTTGGAAAAATAATTTAAAACCCGCAGATATAGCAAAAGTATCGAGTTATATATTGTCATTACAAGGTACTACACCAGCCAACCCAAAGAAGGCAGAGGGTGAAATTTGGAAAGAAGAATAAAATAGTAACTATTTTTTTAAAATAAAATGGAAACACCCAAAGGCGAGAAATTTCGAGATAGTATAGGTACCATCAATAAAGAAGGGAAGCGTTCTTGGGTATTTCCCAAAAAACCAAGTGGACGCTTTTATAAATATAGAAGCCGGGTAAGTTACTTTTTACTAGTCATTTTATTATCCTCTCCATTTATTAAAATTAATGGGAATCAGTTCTTTTTATTCAATGTTTTAGAACGAAAGTTCAACGTTTTTGGATTTCCTTTTTGGCCGCAAGATTTTCATTTGTTAGTGGTTTCGATGATCATTGGTGTGGTGTTTGTCATTCTTTTTACCGTTGTTTTTGGCCGAATATTTTGTGGTTGGATTTGCCCACAAACCATCTTTTTAGAAATGGTTTTTAGAAAGATAGAGTACTGGATTGATGGAGATAGAGGGAAACAAATACGATTAAAGAAGCAACCTTGGAATGCAGAAAAAATAAAAAAGAGAGTACTAAAATGGATACTATTTTTTATCATTTCTTTTATCATTGCCAATGTGTTTTTAGCCTACTTAATTGGAGGAGATACAGTAATAGCATATGTGTCAGGTTCTCCATTTGAGAACATAAACACATTAACATCCTTATTAATTTTTACTGGAGTATTCTATTTTATATTCGCATGGTTTCGAGAACAGGTGTGTATCATTGCATGTCCTTATGGAAGATTACAGGGAGTTTTACTAGATAATAAAACGATAAATGTTGCTTACGATTTTGTACGTGGTGAAAAAGAAGAAGGAAGAGCGAAGTTTAAGAAAAACGAAGACAGGGTTGCTGCTAGAAAAGGTGATTGTATTGATTGTTTTCAATGTGTACATGTATGTCCAACCGGAATTGATATAAGAAACGGAACACAATTGGAATGTGTAAACTGTACCGCTTGTATTGACGAATGTGATGACATGATGGAGGCAGTTGGATTGCCAAAAGGATTAATTCGATATGCTAGTGAAGATACTATAGAAAAGAAAGCGGCATTTAAGTTTTCTGCAAGAATGAAAGGATATTCTGCTGTCTTACTTATTCTTGTTGGAATATTAATTGGAATGTTATTTTTAAGAAATGATGTTGAAGCTACTATTTTAAGATTACCAGGTCAGCTATATCAACATAAAGAAGGAAATATAATTAGTAATGTGTATACCTTTAAAGTGGTAAACAAAACATCTAAAGATATAATTGATGTGACTTATAAATTACTTTCGCACGATGGTAAAATTGAATTGGTAACTCATAAAGATTTTATAGTGCCCAAACAAGGATTGGCAGAAGGGACATTGTTTATAGAAATTAATAATTCATTGTTAAATAAAGATAAGATTGAACTTAGAATAGGGGTGTTTAGTGGAGGAGAGTTAATTGAAACTACTAAAACAAATTTTTTAGGACCAAGAAGTTATCGGTAATAAATCATAGAAAAATGAAGATTAAATTAAATTGGGGATTTGGAGTTGTAGTGGCTTTTGTAAGTTTTATTGGTTTTATCATGTACTTTGTTATTTCTATGAGTGCAGATAATAAGTACAGTCATGATTTGGTAGCAAATGATTATTATAAGCGCGAGTTGAATTATCAAAAAAAAATAGACGCTACTAAAAATGCAAAAAACCTTAAGGAAAATATAAAAATTGAACGGGTCAAAGAAGGTCTGAGAATTATTTTTCCAGTTCAATTTGATGTGAAGAATATCAAAGGGAAAGTGTTCCTATACAGACCATCTAATAAACAATTGGATTTTGAAATGCCAATAGCAGTTTCAGATTCATCTTATTTGCTCATGCCTGACAAACGTTTATTGGATGGTCGCTGGAACATTATTGTCGATTGGACATATAAAGAACAAAGCTACTTGTTTAAAAAAGAAATTTTCTATTAATGTTACTAACGGCAATTATTTTTGGGCTTTTGGGTAGTTTCCATTGTATTGGAATGTGCGGCCCTATTGCTTTTATGTTGCCAGTAGATAGAACAAATAAAGCAAGAAGAATCTTACAGGTGTCAGTATATCATCTAGGAAGGTTGATTACCTATGGTATTTTAGGACTCCTTTTTGGTATGCTCGGAAAAGGATTTAATTTGTTCGGGTTTCAACAATACTTATCTATAATTATTGGTGTAATCATGATTTTGGCAATTGTTTTACCAAAAAAAACAGTCAATAAATTTAGTGTCATTAAACCTATTTATAAACTATTATCAGGCGTAAAAAATAGATTGGGAAAAGAGTTGAAAAAGAAACGAAACGACACCTTTTTTACGATTGGTTTTTTAAATGGTTTTTTGCCTTGCGGATTGGTGTACATGGCAATTTTTGCATCGATAGCAGCGGGAAGTGCTATTAAAGGTAGCTTGTATATGATGCTTTTTGGACTGGGTACAATTCCGCTAATGACGGCTTTTGTATACCTAGGGAATTTTACAACAGGTTTGCTGCGGAAAAGAATTCAGCAATTTATTCCGGTTGCTGTTGTGATCATTGCAATGCTGTTTATTTTACGAGGAATGGGATTAGGCATACCTTATGTTTCTCCAATTCATTTAAACGAAATGGTTGATGGAGGGAAAATGTGTCATTAGGGGGCAAAGGTTCAAAGTAAAAAAGGTTCAAAGTTGTAAAGGTTCAAAGGTTCAAAGGTTCAGAGTTGCAAAGTTTCAAAGTTGCAAAGTTGTTGCCTAACAAAGTTTGATTGGTATTGATTACATCATTTTTTTAAACTCCACTAACTTCTTTTCTTTCTTCCCCAAAAAGCAGCTAAGGCCATTCCAGAAAACACATCCCAGATGCCCCAAAAAGCAGCTAATAAAGCCATGCCACCGAGTCCTTCAAAGAATCCAAAGATCAATAAAAGCCCCAAACCTCCATTCTGAATTCCGGTTTCCATAGCGATTGTTTTGGTATCAGCTTTATTCAGACCAAATGCTTTTGCAGTGTAAAAGCCAAGAATGAATGCAAAGATGTTATGGAAGATCACTAAGAATACTACTAAATGAATGTAATCTGTAAAAATGTCTAGATTCTGTGAAAAAGCAATAAAAATCAATGCGATAAATACCAACATAGATAAAGGCTTTAATACTTTCTCAATTTTTGATGCCATTGTAGGGTGGTAGTGTTTAATTAACATTCCTGCAATTAAAGGGATTCCTAAAATTAATAATACCAACTTAAATAAATCATAAGGATTCAATTCTACAGTTTGTAAAATAACATTTGTTGGCTCGTACAAGCTTCCCCAAAAATGCAGGTTAAAAGGTGTCATAAAAATACAAATCAACGTTGCAAAAGCAGTTAAACTTACAGAAAGAGCAGCGTTACCTCCCGCCATTTTACTAAAAAAATTAGATACATTTCCACCGGGACATGCAGCAATCATCATCATTCCCAAAGCAAAACTAGGATGAGGTTTGATCAGTAAAATGGCTAAAAATGTGGCGGCTGGTAATAAGAAAAATTGCGATAAAACTCCGACAAAGACAATTTTAGGATTTTTAAATAAACGTTTAAAATCATCTAAAGTAATTCCCAAAGCAACCCCAAACATAATAATACCAATAGCAATATTCAATACCCATAAGCCACTGGAGTCAAAGTTGATTTTAATATCGTCTATATTGGTAATTTGATCAGTGTTTAAAAGCATATTCTATGTTTTTTGTCTTCTTGAGCGCAGTCGAAAGTTTTAAAAGAGGTCTCGACTCCGCTCGACCAGACATTTTAGTCAATGTTTAAATGCGTATTCTATAATATTGGATCCCATTTTTAATGCTTTTTCTCGCAGCTCTATAGGGTTGTTGTGTACAATGGCATCTTCCCAACCATCACTTAAATCTGATTCATAATCATAAAAACAAATCAATCTACCTTCATAAAATAGGCCAAAAGCTTGTGGGCGTTTTTTATCGTGTTCATGAATTTTTGGCACCCCGTTTTTAAACGTGAAAGTCTGATGGTATATTGGATGATTTTTAGGAATCTCTTGGAATTTTAATTCAGGAAATACTTTTGTTAGTTCTCTTCGTATAAATTTATCTAAACCGTAGTTGTCAGAAATGTGAAGAAAACCACCAGAAATTAAATAGTTGCGTAAATTCTTGGCCTCATTTTCAGAAAAATAGACGTTTCCATGCCCTGTTAAAAAAACAATTGGATAGTTAAAAAGATCAGAGTCTCCAGGAGCAACGGTGGTTGGTGTTTTGTTTATTTTTGTAAATATAGTTGCATTTGTATACGCTATAAGATTAGGCAATGCGGTTGGGTTTGAATACCAGTCTCCACCACCATTGTATTTTAAAACAGCAATCTCTTGAGCATTCATTATAGCAACGATTCCAAAGAAAAAAAGATACAAATATTGCTTCATAAATATAATTGAATTGTAAGCAAGATAGTGAAATATGAATATATTTAATCTGTAATTGATGTTCTTTTAAAACTAGTTTGAATTAAAGTTAACTGCAAAGGCAAAAAGCGCAGCTGACAACCCGATTAAACTTGTTCCAGCAGTTTTTAAGTATGAAAATTTACGAACTTGAATTTTTTTAATTGAAGATTTCGGAATTGTAACTGAAGGGCTTTTCTTACTAGGATTTACCACTATTTCAGTGTTGTTATTGCGAATAATTTTGCCCTTTATATGCTGGTTGTCTTTTGTCGTTATCTTTATTTTTTTTGTGGTTTTGACTTCAGAATGGTTGTAGTTGACTGTTTTGTAACTATAGCAGCTTTGTATTAAAATGCATAATGACAATAGGAAAAGCGATTTTTTAAACATAAGAAGTTGGTTTAGAATTATATATCAAAGAATTTTAAAGGGTAAAAAGTGTTCAAGATAGGGAATATAAAACAGATTATTAAAATGAACACCATAGTAGTAATCGTTCGGTGTTCATGTAAGTGCGCTCCTTTTTCAATATACCTTGATACTAATTTTATTCTGGTATAGGGAATATGGCGCCTCCACCTGAGCCAGGTACAGGAAGCACATTAAATAATTGATAGTTCCAATCTGTACACCCGCAGCTATTTATTGCTTTAGCTCCTATATTAATTTGCCCACTTGCATATGGTTTTATATCAATTATAGAAGTGTCTATGCTGGTTCTAATTTGACTATTGGGTATGTTCCACTCAAAAGTAAACGGAACAGGTTCGTTGCTATCAATAAGTACTACGGAGGGGCCAGGGTACGATGCCTTTAGTTTAGACCACTGTTGCGAATAGATTTCATAGCCCGCTATTTTTTGTATTGACATAGTATTATTGTTAGGCGGTGTACCTATCCAAACACTTTTAAAGAATTCATTTGTAATTCCATTAATTGTGACTATAATATAGCCTACACCAGAAAATGTTGGGTTAATAGGAGCTATAGTTATGGCGTTGTTTTGTTGTGAAAGAATGTGCAACCCGCTAGAAACTTCCCAATTAATAGTTGCAAAACAAGAAGAAGGAATGTCTATGGTATAGACATTGGTTTTGTCTGAGCAAACAGTTAGGTCTCCATTTAAAGAAAGGTTGTTTGGGATAATTACCGTTGGGGCTTGCTCTGTACCTGCAATCTCAGCCGTTAACCACGCCACGTTTTTAGCAGTAAGCCCAATATGTTCTTCATTGTTCTGTGGTGCAAAATAACTATCAAAAGGCGTTTCTCCAGTGCATACTCTGTTTTTATTTCCAATTACTTCATCTAATACTGTGCTGCCTGTATAGGCCAAGGCACTTTTTGTTGGGATAAAACTGTGGGTTGGGTCTGTTAGATTTGTATTGGTGAAATTTAATTGAAACCAATCTATGCCTTCTGACTCTTCAGCCAATTGTTGTTGTGCATTGTAATAACCACCAGGAGCAATGTCATAACTCCCTTTTACATTTGAAGAAGAAAAATACTTTTTTCTACCTTTATAAATAGTAATGTCAAACAGCCCAAAAACAGAATAATTTAACCTTTTTCTGGCATGTAAAATAACATTGTCGATATTTCCTGATTTTTTATTTGTTGAATGGTAAAAATCTGCTAATACAGTAGAAGGACCATGGAATAAAATGGAGAAAATAAAACTGACCCCTTCAGCTTCAAGATATTTTTTTTCAGAAACCCCATTAAGTGCTCCCATGACACTTCCATTGATCAATGCTATTTTTCGTAAATTATTTGGCATTCCCAATTGGTCTAATTCTGTTTGAAAGCGATCTCTAAAATTAGGTGCACCAAGGGGTAAATTGCTGTCATTGGTATAATGATTTACCAACATTTGTTTGGTTGCAGGTTTGTCTAATTGTTTAATAAAATCTTTGGCGCCTTCGTTTTTTAATTTTTCAGCAAAATATTGTACGCCTTTTTGTACACCTATTGGTATGTTTGCTCCTTGGTGTGGTGTGTCAAAACTTACCCACAAACGGGTGTTGTGGTTCCAAAGAATGTTATTGCCTGTTTCTACTAACTTTTGCTCCATATATGCCAAGGCGTAACGGCTTATTAAACCGCCCATACTTGGTCCAATAATTGTCATTTTTGTAGTGCCTTGTTGTATGCTTTTTATATGGCGTATTAAACTTATAAGCACATAAGCATTGCGCTGTATATAATCAGAACCACCATCTATTTCTTTACCATTATGTGTATAGTTGTGGTGATTTACGAGGATGACGTCGTAACCATCTTCTCGTAATTCTTTAACCAACTCCTTTGAATCGTATTTCATTAACTCATAGATGCTTTTATCAGCTTGATGTCCTAAATCATCAGCTTCAATTTTTCTAATATCGCCAGTGTCATAACCATCTATTATTATGATTGGGTTGTCCAGGATTTTGTTATCGTCATTATAATAAATTCGATATTCATTTTGTCCTTGATAAGTTTGTGTTTCATCATAGCCTTGAAACCATAAATCGGTATCAGCAATTATGGTGTCTAATGGAGAGGTATTGGTTTTTGCTAAATAGTTTTGTGGTACAAAAACGTGTAGTTTACCATAAGTAGTTTTAATACTGTTGTCTGAAAAAGTAACTACAAAGCGTAAATTTTTTATCCCAGAAGTTGTGTAAGATGTGGAAAAATTAGTGGTTACCAAATTGTAATTATTGATGATGCTAAATGAGTTGTTATTTGTATATAATATCAAATTTTTAATTTGTTTACCCTGTTTATACAATTTGAATATGGGGTCGGTTTTAAATACAATAGTACTACCTGTAGCAGTTTTAACTAATGGAGCAATAATGGTGGTTTGTTTTTTTGTAAAAGGGTTTTTACCCGTTTTGTTGCGCATAAAACCATTGCTATAATTTACATTGGCATTGGTTGCATTGGTACCCAAATTGCTTTGATGAAATTCGGTATTGATGATACCAATAGGCACTACATTCTTAGCATAATTCTGCCCTTTTAGCTGTTGTTTAAAAGTAGCTATAGTAGCAAAATTTTGAACATAAGAAGCTCTGTTTAGATCTGACCATGCTTGTTTAAAATGTGTGAAATTTGTGGTGTCTTTACGAACCCCTTGGTTAAATTCTTGCAAGCTAGCACCCGAAAATACACGATCTATAAAAATATTGCTGGTTATGAGGCTTCTGTCTATGTATTGAAATAAACTGTCTACCACTTGTTGGGTAGTTTGAGCGGAAAAGTTAATGGTAAACAATACCATTAAACTAAAAGTAATTTTTTTCATAGCTTTGTAGTGTTAAGTGTTAATAAAATAAAGGTTACTAATGTTTAGCATTTATAGACGGTTATTGGCGTAACCGTCTTTTTTAATTATTTAGTGTGTTTAAATCAATGTCAAATCTACCTTGGGTTAATTCTATAATTAAATTTTCATTGGTTTCACTTTTGGTTTTAATTTCAAAAGTTCCCGCATATACTCTGGTATTGCTATCTGCTTTTGTAAAAGTAATTGTCCCAGAGTTTTCAAAAGTTACATGCTTAAATCCATTATAGACTATATAGGCGTGTGGATAATTTGGGGCATCAAGCCCTGAAGGCAATCCGCTACTAATTTTAAAAGTATAAACCTGTTCTAGAGGAGTGTCATTGGGTATATATATATTTATATATATATCAAGATAATTTCTTGCGACCATTGTGAAATAAGTAGGAGTTCCAATACCGACAGAGAGCCCTTTAGGTCTTCCTCCCCCTGGTGGTGTATAACCTGTTTTATCTTTAGGTATAAAAACTTTTCCGTTTATAAGACAACCAAATGTATTGGCTCCTGTTTGTGTAATGGGAGGTAATTGATCTTCTACTTCTACAAGGGTTATTAGGTTGTCATTATTGGTGCAGTTTATGAATATAAAAGCTAAAAAGAATAGCCCTATTGTTTTTAAAAGTTGTGTTTTCATATTAATACTATTTTGAGGATTATGAGTTAAAACTAAGTAGAATAGAACTTTTATGAGTCCGGTATTCTTTGATTTGGATGATTTCGGACTCATTTGTATGTTTTTTTCTTGCTTTTGTCATTTCGACGATAGGAGAAATCAGCCTATTATTAGTTAAACC
>Ga0209395_1002575_pt1 | contig 23416 bp, 17 predicted proteins | sample GOMGulsemesocosm_3_FD_184635 | JGI IMG/M metagenome (GOLD analysis project Ga0209395, IMG submission 184635) | Methane-oxidizing microbial communities from mesocosms in the Gulf of Mexico - GOM9D Gulf of Mexico (SPAdes) (version 2) | ecosystem: Environmental > Aquatic > Marine > Cold seeps... | reverse complement strand
TGATAATCGCCTTGTTCAAGGTCAAATAAATGTAAGTGTGGATCGATTATCTTTATCATGATTTTATCAGTTTATTCTTTATTAATAAGACTACTGCGCGGTATAGCCACCGTCAATTACTTGCAAACTACCGGTAATAAATTTGGCGTTATCAGAGGCTAAAAAACAAACAAGCTCAGCTACTTCTTCTGGCTGCCCTAAGCGGCCTAACGGCTGTAATGCTGCTTCTTCTGCATGCACTTTTGATTTGTCTACGCCTGAACGTTCACAATAGTTATCAATTGCTTTGTGGTATAAAGGTGTCTCAATAGTGCCTGGGCAAACGGCATTGGCTCTAATATTAAAGCCTGCGTAGTCAAGCGCTGTGGTTTTTGCCATTGAAGCCAGTGCAGCCTTACTCATGTTATAGGCAAAAGAGTTTTGCTTGGCAATTAACGCTTGGTCTGATGCTATTAATATGATGGCACCATTTTTGTTCGCTTTCATATTGGGTAATACCGCTTTGATCGCGGCAAAAGCACCTTTTACATTAACATTGAGTACTTTGTCTAAATCGGCCTCCGAAGTATTTTCAATATTACCCGAAAAATGGATACCCGCATTAGAGACTAAAACATCAATAGTTGAGCTTTTAGCGATATTATTAATAATATCGCTAACTTCTTCAACGTTACTAATGTCACATTCAATATCAGCGCAGCTTTTATTAGCAAGGTTACTGGGTTGTAAGTCTAAATTAAAAACCTGATACCCTTTTTGGGTAAACAATTGCACTATGCTTAAGCCAATACCTGAACTTCCACCCGTTACAATACATGTCTTCTTCATACTATCTCCTGTGCCTTGCTCGCTTAACGATGACTAAACTATGATATTACTGAACGTTGACTGTCGCCATTTCAACTAATGCCGCAGTATACATCTTTAAATTTAAAACGAACTGTTTCATGGTAATAAATTCATGTTCAGAATGACCAGTATAATCAGTATTCGGCATCGAGGGGCCAAAGCTTACGGCATTAGGAAATAAACGCGAATTTGTTCCGCCACCAATAGCGATAGGCTTCGCATCTTTTATTCCGGTGAAATGTGAAAATACAGCCAGTAAAGTTTCAACCTGTGGTGCTTCATCTTGAATGAATGGATTACCAATGTAGTGCTCTAGCTCAGTAATGTCGGCCATGTTCGTTAGCTTCCAGGTCGCAATTGCATGATTAATTTCTTCAGTTAATTGTTGAGCTGATTTACCACGCGGGCGACGAATATTAATGTTCAATTCTATATTGTTTTTAAGTTGCTTAATCACTGTAGGTGCAACTGTCATCGGACCCATAAATTCATCGCTGTAAGCTATGCTGCCAAACTTTTTACCTTCTAAGCCTAAGCCAATATTGTCATTGATAAAGTTAACCAATGTACCTGCACTGTTACTAGGCCAGCGTGTTTGCGATAATAAATCTGCTAGAAATGGAATAGCGTTAATGCCTTCTTGTGGCTTAGATGAGTGAGCAGACTTTCCTAATGCAGTAATCGTTAATTGCTTTTCTTTTAGCTCTAGGTCAAAACTTACCCCCTGATAGCTTCTTGCTTTGTTCATTAGTTGCTGTAGTAAAGCAATGTCAGCGTTTTCGATAACAGCTTTAGCATCTTCTGGTATTTGACTGCCAAAAAAACCACCACTAAATTCACTTAAATAAGTATCAGAGCCGGTATATTTATTTTTGTTAAACGCAATTTTTATTGTTCCGTAGCCTTTCTCTGCTGTAACAACAGGATATTCAGCATCAATGGTAATGTTGGTTTGCGGAAGGGTATGGGTTTTAATATAGGTTTGAAGTGGGCCCCAGTCTGATTCTTCAGCCATATAAACGTATAACTCGATACGTTTATTCAATTTTATTTTATTGTCTTTAATGGCTTTCATGGCATATAAGGCTGTTGATATTGGGCCTTTATCATCTTCAGTACCACGAGCGATAAGTTTGCCTGGCTCTGATACAGTATCAAGTTCGAATGGAGATTTTTTCCATTTTTTAGGGTTCACCGGCTGTACATCACCGTGTGTAATTATGCCAAGGCGTTCCTCACTTTCGCCTAATCCAATAACAATGACATAACCGTCGTCGGTATAATCGAATCCTAATTCTAGAGCTTGTTTTTTTAACTCTGCTTTAAAAGCGATGTGCTCAGGATTATCGTTTGCTGAAATACCGTCAATAGCTAAGGTATTGTATTTTACCAGCTCGGCTAAACTCGTCACCATTGATTCTTGGTAAGTTTTAGCAGCGTACTCTGCTGTTTGCTTTGCTGTGAGGCTAACATCAGCTGAGAATACAGGCAGAGCGATAAAAGTAAGTAAGGCGATTGAAGCTATTTTATTGAACACGGACGTTCCTTTTGTATTTATTGAAATAATTAATATTGTCTAGTTTAACGATAAAGTGACACTCTAAACAGGTACAAATTTTTAAGAATAACACCTGTACAGTTTCTCGTTAAGCTTGTCTTTTTGTTAATGCTTTTGTTTGAATGTCTTTTTCTATCTTACTTAGAGGGTATTTTACCTATTGGTTCAACATTCATCTTTATTTTTTTGTAAAACATAAACAATGTAAAAATGTATTTGTAGTGTATTTGTTGTGCAGAAAAATTAAGAAAACGAGCAGTGTAATAACAGTTATATTTTTCCAGGTCTCGGCCTCGGTATTATTGCTTGCGGTGCCAAATATGTGTCTGATGAAATGTTAATGGCAACAAGTTTATCATTAGCTGATGAGTCACCTTTAGCCAATGATGGTGAAGGCAGTCTTTACCGCCACTGACACACCTTGCTGAATTAAGTAAAAATATAGCACTTTCAGTTGCAAAAGTTGCGATTAACCAAGGTTATGCCTTACAAATAAATGATGAGCAGTTACGAGCTAAAATCGATGAAAATTTCTGGAAACCTCAATATCGTGATTATCGTCGTACTTCTGTTTAGTTTTAGTTGAACTACGGCTCAAAAGAGTAGGATTAATACTATATCAATCATCCCCATAACGTGGATTAATCATTATCGTTATGGAGGACTAAAGCTATTCTAGAATGGCTTTAGAAGGTTCTAGCGATAAATAATAATCAACAGAACTTATTGGTAATGGCAGCTTGCTTAGAGTCACTTTACTTGCTGGCATTATATTCTCAGTATTTTCTTATCTGTATGTCTTTAACATTACGTGAACAGTATAACGTTAATTGATTTTAAATTTTTAAAACTCGTTATTTGTAGATTATATATTCTACTTTCTTTTGTTATTAGTATGGTAAAAGATCTTTAAAGAAGTGCCTTGTGGGAAGTTTCAGGCTTAGATCAATAAATCTTTTGTTATGTATGAATTAATATATGTGAGTATTTAAAATGAATATGAAACTAGAAAATAAAGAAAAGTCATCTGAAGTTGATCATAAAAAAAATGATGAAAACCTTCAAGAATACTCAAATAAGAAAAACTCTTTTTTAAGTGACGATTTTTATAAGTGTATTGATAGTGAAGGCACAACATCTATTTATGTGTTGGGATATAATTAGACAAAGGAAATTGTCTTATAGAAAAAGCTCCATTAGGTTTTAGTTAAAACATAATGTCTTTCTGGGCGCCCAACAGTACCGTACTCTATATCAGCGATCACCTCGTGGCCTGATAAAAGGAATTCTAAATAACGTCTTGCCGTCGTTCGACTTGTGCCAATACACTCAGACATCGCTTCTGCTGTATATGGCGTGTCAGGTGAGGTAGTCATCACGGTTCGTACTTTATCTAGAGTGATGGTATCGATACCTTTTGGGGCTTCTTGCAGTTCTACACTTGGTTTTCCAGATTTATGAAAAAGCAAATCAAGGTCTTCTTGTTCAAAGGCATTGTTGTTATCAAGTCGATTACTATATTCAATATAACGTTGTAGGGTTTGATTTATACGACTAAAAGCAATAGGTTTCAATATATAATCAAAAACACCAAATGAAATTGCTTTTTGAATAACTTCAACGTCTTTTGCTGCGGTTAGCATAACAACACAAATTTTTATTTCACTAAGATCTTGCCGAATATACTTGATGACATCTAAGCCACTGCTGTCTTTTAGGCTGATATCAAGAAAAAGTAATTCAGGAGAAAAACAATTTAATAAGTCGATTGCTTCATCTGCAGAGGAAGCTAATCCTACTACCTCAAATTCATCCATTTTTGTAATGGTTTTTGCTAAAATAGTAGCAATCCGGCTATCATCTTCAACTATCAATACGCTGCGTTTATTCATTTTGTATCGTCGCCTGATAAGTGTTTGGAATTCATCTTAGGAATATATACGGTCATTATCATGCCACCTGTTTTAGTTTTGGTTATTGATAACGAACCTCCTATTTCTTTGAGGCAGCTATTAACTAGATACATGCCAATACCATGACCCATGTCTTGCTTGGTTGTTTCACCTAAAGTAAAGATGTTTTTAACCAGCTGGTCGTTCATGCCATTACCTGAATCTTCAATTTCAAAGATAAGATCAGGTCCTATGTCTGTCATTGATAATAATACTTTAGGAGATTGCTGTTGATTTGCAATACTGGCGTCAAAAGCGTTATCAATAATATTTCCTAAAACAGTGACTAACTTTTCTCTTGGAATACGGCTTGGCACTTCACTTAAACTACTATCGGTATCTATTATGAACTCAATTTTTCGCTCTTTTGCTACATCATATTTCCCTAAAAATAAACCTGCTAATATGGGATCTGGAATGGTTCGTATTAAAAAGGCGATCAATTGTTGATAGCCAGAGCTTTCGTTGGTAATTAAATCGAGTGCTTCATCGATTGACCCTATTTGAATAAGTCCACCAATGGTATTGAGTTTATTAGAATACTCATGAGTTTGAACTCGTAGCATTGTGGAAAATTGTTGTACTTGTGATAATTTTTGACTTAAAACAACAATGTCATCTTTTAGTCGAAAGGTAACCACTACACCTCTATGTGTATCGGCAATAATCAACGGCGTTTTAGTCATGATTAACGTCTGATTATTGGCCTCTACTTCAATGTCTCGCCAAGATTGCTGTGATTCGTTACTAAATAAGAATGTATATTCGGGCAGTAATTCTGAAACAGGTGAACCAACGATACTTTTAGTATCAACATCACCTAAAATTTTTAAGGCGCCAAAGTTTATACTGGTCACAATGCCATATTCATCAATGACAACAATACCTTCAAGTATTGATGCTAATACCGCCTTATGCTCACTGTAGGTTCTAGCTATTTCTTCTGGCTCCAAACCAAAAATTTCATCACGGTAGCGTTTAGAAATATATAGGGTCAAAAATGCACCGGCAAGCAGCACGACACCAAAAACGTAATAAAAAGTATACTTTAACTTGTTGACCACTAAATCGATGTCACTTTCAAGATAACCTACTGATATTAATCCAATGATATCTCCTTGTTCTGATAGGATTGGCGATTTTCCACGCAAAGATGTTCCTAGTGAACCTATTGCTTTTGACGTATATGATAGACCCAACTTCAATGCGCTATCATTGTCTCCGCCCACCATTTTTTTACCAATTTTATTTAAGTCAGGGTGAGAATATCTAATGCCTTGTTTATCGCCTACTACAATAAACCGTGCATTGATTTGTTGACGAATATTTTCTACATACTTCTGTATGGAAGCACTATCTCGCTGGATCAGACCTTGGCGTATTTCATGACTTTGCGCTAATGATTGTGCAATTGATAAGGCATTGTTACCTATTTGTTGTTCAAGATTTTGCTGCAGGTAATGAATGCTAAAAAATCCTAGACCGATGACTTGTAGAACAATTAAACTTGATGACAAAAATGCCAGTTTATTATGTAAACCTAGTTTTTTTATCGTCGTTAACAATTTCATCCAAATAGGGTCCACTATTTTAATTAACATGTAGCACTCTTTAATAGTAGATTAGAAAAGCAACAAAAGAGAGTTCACTTAATCGAGAAACTCCCTTTGTTGCCGCATGTTCTATATTTCAGAAACCTCTCTAACATCATCTGTTTTCTTACTTTTTTTCAAAGAAGAAAATAACGGCATTAATAATACTAATACGGTAAGAACTAATATGGTCAGTGTAATAGGGCGCTCCCATAAAAAAGAAACGGAGCCATCATAAAGTGTCATCGAACGACGTAAATTCTGTTCTAGCATTCCGCCTAAAATGAAGCCTAAAATTAACGGTGACATACTAAAGTTAAGTAATCTTAAACCTATCGCTATAATTGCAAAACCCGCCATCATAAAAATATCAAAAGCATTAAAAGACACCAGATAAACGCCTATTAACGAGAAAAATAAAATCAACACGGTTAATAGTTGCTTAGGTAAGTCTAGCGCTTTAGCAATATAGGGAATAAGTGGCAAATTAATAAACAACAACACTATGTTGCCAACATACATTGATACAATTACAGACCAAAAAACTTCAGGATTATCAATGAATAAGCGAGGTCCTGGTTGAATGCCATAAGCCATTAATGCGCCAAGCATTACAGCGGTAGTGCCAGAACCAGGAATTCCTAATGTTAGCAAGGGCACAAATGAACCACTACAAGCAGCATTGTTTGCGGTTTCAGGGGCGGCCAAACCTCGCAAGCTACCCTTGCCAAACTTAAGCTTTTCTTTGGCTGAAGCTAGGTTTCGTTCTAAGCCATAAGCAAGAAACGAAGCAATAGTTGCTCCCGCACCGGGTAAAACACCGACAAAAAAGCCGAGTACTGAAGAACGTGCAACAGTAGGTGCTACCTCTTTTATCTCAGTTTTTGTTAATTTTAAACTGCCCATGTTTGAAGAGGTTGGTGGATTATTTTCATTTTTGTCATCTTTACTGACAATTGACATCAGTGCTTCAGACAAAGCAAACATCGACATAGCAATCAATAAAAAGCTAATGCCATCAAGCAAGTCAATTTGACCAAATGTGAAACGTTCAACACCTGATGCTTGATCTGTTCCTACAGTAGATAACATTAAACCAAATAAAGTCATCATGATTGACTTTAAAAAATTGCCTTTACTTGAGAAGGCGGCCACGGCCGTTAAACCAAGGAATAATAACGCAAAATAATCTGGTGATTGAAAGCTCAAGGAAACTTTAGATAATGCAGGCGCTGCAACTAATAAAAATATTGCTGCAATTGTACCACCACTAAATGAGGAGTAAGCCGCCAGTGCCAATGCTTTACCTGCCTGTCCTTTACATGCCATGGGATAGCCATCAAAGGAGGTGGCAACAGTACCTGCTACCCCTGGCGCGTTAATCAATATTGATGAGGTTGAACCACCAAAAATAGCACCATAATAAACACCAGCCATTAAAATCATGCCAGAAGAAGGGTCAATGCCATAGGTGATCGGAATCATCAACGCGATAGCTGTAATAGGACCCAGTCCTGGCAACATCCCAATAAATGTTCCTACAAAACATCCGAATATTACAAACAGAATATTTTGTGTTGAAAAAGCGGTTTCTAAACCAATTAATAGACCTTCACCCATCATTAACTCCAAATATCGCCAGTGGTTAAATAAATACCCAATAATTGAGTCATGATTGCCCAAAAAACAATAACAACGGGCACGGAAGCCAGTATCAGTATTTTAGGGCGGCGTTCACCTAAAATAATATAACCAATAATTAAGAATAAAATCGTGGAACTGATGAAACCTAATAGTTCTAATGTATAACCATAGAAAATCATCAGTGCTATTAATGACGCAACCTGAGACCATGCTTTAATATTAAAAACTCTTGTTTGTTTTGTTTCATTTTCTGTTGACTTTAAATCACTAATTATTGACAGAATTATTGCTAATGCAGAAACAATAATTGCTGCTAAGGCATATAGCTTCGGCATAGATTGTGAAGTGAACACATCGTATTCTTCACCTGGGTATAGTGGGATCTGATAGGCATAATAGCCGTAGCTTACACTGAATATAAAAAATATCAGTGCGCCAACTTTATCTTTAGTAATAGTCATAATTTACCTTACCTTTTGAGCAACTCTGTTTTTCTAAATATTGCCCATCATCATTACTGATGATGGGCGAAGATTAATAACGAATTCTTTGCTATCAATCTGTGGGGGAGTTGAAGAGGCTTACTTTAAAAAACCAAGCTCGCGCATCAATGAACCGATTTCTTGTTCTTGTTTTTCAAGAAATTTGTAAAAGTCACCGTCAGGGTTATATAAATTAACCCAGCCATTGCGTTGTTTAATCTCACGCCATTCACTGGTTGATTGAACCTCACCAAGTAACTTTGCATAAGCCGCTATTTTTTCATCAGGCATAGACGGAGCAGCAAAGAAACCGCGCCAGTTGGCAAATACAACGTCATAGCCCATTTCTGATAGTGTTGGTGCTTTAGGGGCTGCTTTAATTCTATCTTTTGCTGTAATAGCCAAAATTCGAACTTCACCACTTTCGGCCATGGTCAATGCTTCACCCACGCCAGTTGATAAAATAGCGGTTTCTCCTGAAAGTAAACCGGCCATTGCTTTACCACCTCCATCATAAGCAACGTAAACTAAGCGTCTGGCATTAGCTTGACCTGCTTTTAAAGCCATTGCCGCTACTAAATGATCTAAGCTTCCACGTGCAGAGCCACCAGAAAATTTTACTTTACGAGGGCTTTCTTTAAAGTCTTGTAACACTTGACGCCAGTTTTGATACTTTGAATTAGCTCGAACGACAAAGGCACCATAATCAGCAATCGTGCCTGCTACTGGTTTTAAATCACGAAATGATTGTGGAAAAACACCCGTTAATGAACGAACAACTATTGGGGTTGAATTCACCATTAGTGTATTTGTTTGTTTCTCGGCAGTTTCAATCATGTATGCAATGGCTTTACCACCACCACCACCTGACATGTTCTGAAAAGATGCGTTGGATATTTTTCCTGATTTTAATAAAGCTTCGCCAGTTCCGCGGGCTGTACCATCCCAACCTCCTCCTGGACCACCAGGGATCAGGAAGTGTATTTTGCTGGTATCAACTGAGTCGGCTGCATTTGTTACACTACATGTTAGTGCTAATGCCACAACGGTAATTAAGCTGTTAGCAATATTTTTAATGTTCATTTTTATTTTCTCCAAGTACGCTCTTAAATAGAGCAACATATTGATATTTCATACCAAACAATTTATTTAAGATTACGATTAGAAAAGGTATTGCACTCGAGCAGTAAAGGCATTGCCATCGTTATATTGACCTACTAAGTCGCTGGTGCCAGGTCCTTTAACGTCAGCCATTAAATAGTTAGCCATCACTTTAATTTTCTTATTAAGGTAATAATTCACGCCAAGTGTTATTACGTCAGACTCTGTGCCTTGAGTTTCTGAGGTTGCATCAAAGTTACTCATTCGAGCAAAAACTTCCCAAGCACCTTTGTCAGATAATGGTTTAGGCGAGTTAAACACGCCGCGCTTTTTATATACTCTATGCTCGCCAGTTAAAAAATAACTCGCTGTAACGTAATAGCCATCAAAAGAATTATCATTGCTTGAATCTACAGCATTAATATCACGCTTCGCATATTCAGCTTGAATGGAAAGAGGTCCATAGACGGAGGCAAATTCGATACCCATTTGGTCGATGTTATCGACAGCGTAAGTACTACCGCCAGCAGCATAGTTCACTAAACGAGTATTCGTTTGACGCACTTCACCGCGGGCAAATTTTGCACTTAGATCCTTACCGCCAAAGTCACGTTGAGAGGCCCATAAACCTAGATGTATAACCTTATCGCCACTATGGATCGGAGACCAAGTTAAGCGTCCGGTATATGACACGGCAAGATTATCATTCTCGTCTTTACCATTAGAGCCAAAACTTCCGCCTTTATAGGCACCTACGGCATAACGTAAACCTGTATCTTTAAAATACTGGTAAGCAGAAACGCCGTATTTGAAATAAGGAGACATCGCATTAGATAACATCGGTCTTGAAATAGCGGTAATATGTTTGCTACTTGTTAGAGCTTCTAAACTAATATCTTCACGAATTTTACCTACTTTGACGGTAGGTCCATTCTTAAAGCCTTTATAACGTAGCCTAGCGAGAGTAATTTCAGCACCTTCTGAAAAATCGAGTAACAATTTGTAATCCCAATCATTCGCTTGACCTTCTACGTAGGTGCGCACACGTCGTGGAAATAAATCAGCCCCTGTTTTGCCATTATTATCTGCGTTATAGGCACCATCGAAGGAGTTGTAATCAAGTTGAAAACGACCACCAATTTCAAATGATTTTTTACCATCAGCACTAACAACTTCTATCCCACCGCCTTTGGTTTTTACTGTTGGAGAACTTTTTATTTGACGACTTAATTCTTCGACTTGCTGCTTTAATTCTTCTAATTCACTACTTTGATCCGCCGATGCTAAATTAGGCATAGCGAGCGTAGCAATGAGGATACTTAACTTTGTAACCTTCGATGTTCCAGGTAGTAGATTACTCAATTTATAGTTTTGATAATTCATGAGGGTTTCTCTTTTATTATGTTAATTTACTGGTTCATTTATGGAGCGACTGTAATCGCAGATAAATAATTAACTTAAAGTCCCTACGAGTAAATATTGAGCAAATAAAGAGTTTTAAAAGAATAAAAACAATTAAAACCATAAAGTTCATCAAAATATCAGCGCCTGTTTATCCTCCTTTTGGCATGTCTGATTTTATAAATAGTTCTAATACTTTCAATATGTTCAACTTGAAATACCATTAGCCTTTATATGTAATGATTATTTTTGTTGTGGTTGATTTTGAATTCATTACCTTACGAATATTCTTTTGATAACCTAAAGTAAATCGTTTAAAGGCAATTTGAATCAATATTTTGCAGGGCTTTAATTTTTAATGTTCGAGAGGATTAGAAGTGAATATATCCATAGCGATTAAGTGAACAAATCAATGAATCAGACAGCATTTTCACGCTCAACTAAATCTTTAAAAGAGTCTGGTAGGAGAGAAAGGGGGGAATAGCTTATGTTTTAATAGAATCAGGTGTTGTAGTTGCAGGTAGAGGATTTCCTCTTTTATTCATGAAAAACTAGAACACTTAATTAGTCAAATTGGCATAACAAGTTGAATGTGACTTTTTATTGAATGAAATAGGGCTTAAAAATTTTTTAGATATATATGCGTTTAGCAAAAAGCTCAAGCTTCACTATACTTTCCTTTGTAGGATCTTTTTATAGGGTGAGCTATGACAAAAAGTAACGAAATAGAGTTAATATCCCAAGCCGATTTAGACAACTTATTACGTATTAATGAATTTATAGAGCAAGTAGATGAAAATTCATTGGTCAGTGAGTTAAAGCAAGCTATTTTAGACTCAGGTAAATTAGAAACCACTCAGTGGGAAATACTGCGTGACCATATTCGTGAAATTGAAGAGCTGATCCCACATATAGATTTAATTATTAAGCTAAAAAAAGAGAAAAATCCGTAAGAACATTCGCCTAAATACAGCTTATCTATAAACAATTATTATTAGGTATAAAATGCCGATTATTTTTAAATAATCGGCATTTTTTAGTTATATATCTAGAGCAATTAACGGCTCACCATTTTCATTTTAGTCATGATAAATGAGCCGGTAATGAGTTAACTTGGTTTTATAACAATTGTTGTTCAACCCAGTTAATGGTTAACTCTTCTAATAAAGCCATGGGTAAACTACCGTTTTTAAGCATTTGATCGTGAAAAGTGCGAATGTTGAATTTTTCACCAAGCTTTTCTTCTGCCATTGCCCGTAACTGACGGATCTTTATTTCGCCAATTTTGTATGACAATGCTTGTGCAGGCCAGCTAATGTAGCGGTCAATTTGCATGGTTACATCAGCCATGCTTAAGGCAGTATTTTCGGCTAAATAGTCAATGGCTTGCTGGCGTGACCAACCTTTTGCATGCATCCCCGTGTCTACTACTAAACGACAGGCGCGCCACGCTTCATAAGTTAAGCGGCCAAAGTCGCTGTAAGGGTCTTGATAAAAGCCAATCTCTTTCCCCAGGCGCTCTGAATACAAGCCCCAACCTTCACCAAAAGCCGCGTGGTAAAGTGTTTTTCTGAATTCTGGCATATCAACTTCTTGGGCAATTGCGCTTTGCATATGATGGCCAGGCTCAGCTTCATGAAAGGTTAATGCTTCAAGTGTGTATAACGGCTGGCTTTTTAAATCTTGAGTATCTAAGAAATAAGTACCTGATGTTGTGCCGCTACCGTCTGATGCCACGTAATATGCACCGCCGTTTGGCGCAGATTTAATATCGAAGGTTGAACGAGGTAATACTGAGAACCATTTCGGTAATTGTGCTGCCATTTTACGAGCAATATAACTGGCCTTTTCAATTAAGTCGCGCGGTTCATTGGTATAAAATTGTGGATCGGTACGTAAAAACTTAATGAATGCTTTAAAGTCGCCTTTGAAGTTTAGGTCTTTAATGATCACTTCCATTTCTTGACGAATACGAGCAACTTCATTTAGGCCTAATGTATGAATCTCATCAGCTGACATTGATGTTGTGGTGTAAAACTCAATGAGGTATTGGTAATATTCTTCGCCATTTTTTAATGGGCTAATACCAACAGTTTGACGACAATTAGTCATGTATTCTTTTGTGAAAAAGTCATAAAACTTTTGATATTCAGGAATAACCTTTTCGTTGATAAGTTTTGCCGCTTTTGATTGATAGCTTGCTTTGTTGCTGGCGGAAATTCTGTTTGGCATATTTAGTAATGGTTGATAAAAATTACTTTTATTAATGTCATCAACAATATGCTTACTGATACTTTTATCATAACGTTTGAAACTTTCGCAATAATGCGTATGCCCTTGAGCAACGGCTTCGGTTAAATTATCGATATGTTCTTGGTTGTAACGTGGAAAATCTGCAAGACTGATTAAGTAATTGTCGTAATCTTTAGCGGTTAAAAAAGACATGTTAGCAGGAGCGCCAGCAAAATAACTATGGAATCCTGCGTAGATGTTCATCGGATAAAAACGGTCAAGCTGCTGGTAACTTTTAGCTTCGGTTTGACGCTCGTATTTGAACAAACGATAAGTTACTTGCTCTTTCGCTGAAAGTTTTGACAGTTCAATGGTGTCGAGTTTATTGAGTAAAGACTGATTATAGTTTTCACGCCTTTTCTCTGAAGCTTTTGAGAAAGAAGGTAATTTACCATTCATGCGAAAGGCATCAGGGTCTTTACGGAAAAATATTTGTTCTTTGTTGGCGTTTTGCCAATGATTATTTAACAATTGTTCAAATTGTTGTGAAGCCTTTGTTTTAACTTCTTTCGCATTTATTACAAAACTAGCACTTGCTGTGATTGATGAAATGAATAAAAGAGAGAGAGTGAATTTGTTTTTTATCATTATTTTTATCTTTTGTTAGATTTGGAAAGCGAAGGTAATATAGCAACTGTCGTATCGCTTACAAAGTAAATTAATATGTTTTCAAAATCTGTCGCCACTTTGTTCTTACTTGGCTTAGCTTTTCTCTTTTTAGAGCAAAGAATAGCACTTTGGTTGATAGTAAGTTACTTCACCTTGAGTTTATTGATATTTATACTTTATGGTGTCGATAAATATAATGCGATTAAAGGTCGGCGGCGTATTTCAGAAAGAACATTACAGGTAGGGGCTTTATTTGGCGGTTGGCCAGGAGCGTTAATGGCCCAGCAACTTTTTCGTCATAAGACCAAAAAACGACCATTTATCGTGGTGTTGTGGTTGAGTGTTTTAATTAACTTTTCGGTCGTTGGATATTTTCAGTATTTGAATCTTTAAGAAAGGTAAGTGAAGTTAAACGTCACTTACCTTTTAGTTTATTTTTTTTGATCATTTTAGACTGTTTAAAGAAATTATAATGCTTTAAAGCGAATAGCTACACCGCCACTCGTTGCAAGTGGTAATACTAATTCGTCTGTTGCAGTAACGTCTTTATTTTCGATGACCATCTCATAAGGATTGTTAACCCATTCTGCATTTTTTCCGTCACGATAAATCTGTGCTTGGTAGCGTTTACGGTTATCTAGAAAATCTAATTTCAAGGTAAGCGTACGAGCTTTCTCATCGGTTAATGCGCCGACGAACCAATCATCACCCTCTCTTTCTTGACGTGCAAAAATCACATATTCACCCACCTCACCGGCAATAGCTTTACTTTCGTTCCAGTTAGTTGGTACGTCTTTAATGAACTGAAATGCAGCCAAATTTTCTTGATAGTTTTTCGGTAAATCAGCGGCCATTTGAATAGGGCTGTATAACACCACGTACAAGGCTAATTGTTTTGCTAAAGTGGTTTGTGGGCGATTAGTTTTATCGCCTAACCCATTAAAGCTCATATCGAAAATTCCAGGGGTAAAGTCCATAGGCCCCGCTAACATACGCGTGAAAGGCAATATTGTGGTGTGCTCCGGCGGATTTGGCGGCGTGCCCCAGGCGTTAAACTCTTGACCGCGCGCACCTTCTCGTGAAATCCAGTTAGGGTAAGTGCGGCGTAAACCGGTGTCTTTTATTGGCTCATGGGTGTTTATACTAATTTTGTGTTTGGCCGCTTCTATCACGCTATGTAAATACTCACTTACCATGAACTGACTGTCGTGCCATTCTTTACGAATAATCCCATTTTCATCAATGCGTTTAATATCACCACCGTCAGCGACATAACCGGTTTTAACTTGTCGAACACCATGCTTTTCATAAAGAGCATATGCATCACTCATTTGATTACGGTAATTTGTAACATTGCCTGAAGTTTCATGGTGGCCAATTAAGCGAACACCTTTTTTATTGCCATAAGCAGCTACTGCTTTGATATCAAAGTCATCATAAGCTTTGCTGAAATTAAATACATCGCCGTTGAAAAACCAGTCGCCATCCCAGCCAACATTCCATCCTTCAACAAGTACACCTGAAAAACCATGCTCAGCGGCAAAGTCAATGTAACGCATGGTTTCACTGGTGGTTGCCCCATGTATTTCACCGCTTCCCCACGTATTTTTATTAATGTGCATTCCCCACCAAATACCGACATATTTAGCGGGTTCAACCCAAGATACATCGCCCAGTTTATTTGGCTCGTTTAGGTTTAATATTAAGTCTGAATTAAGCAACCCTATGGCATCTTTACTGATTTGAATAGTGCGCCATGGGCTTTTGAAGTCAGTTTTTGTTTTAACCAGTATGCCATCAGACCAAGGGGTTAAATCTGCTTTTAATACCCCAGGGCGTTTTTGATTAATGGTCATGGCGGCATAGTCAACTAAAGCTGCTTCATGGATACTAATATGAGTGCCAGAGTCTAGTTTAAAGGTAAATGGCGTATGGGCGCGATCAACTGACTCGACATCGCTAGTGTTATAAATATACTCATAACGGTTCCAGCCACGTGCAGGTATCCACCAAGCTGTCGCTTTCTTCGCGTCATTTATAGCGAACTCGGTGAATTCATTAATAATTTCTACTTGGTCTAAGTCTTTTTGTTTGGGTACTTCATAACGAAAACCAACACCGTCATTAAATATGCGAAAACGCACTTTAAATACTTTGGCATCGTCTTTGTTTTTTGTTGAAAAAGTCACTAATAATTCATGGTGAATATCGGTAACATCTTTACGTTCACCCCAAGGCAATTGCCATACTGAGTTCGCTGATTTTTTTTGGCTTGCGGAAATTGTAAAGCCGTCGCTAAAGGGGATTGCGTTTTTAAACGCTAACCCTAATCGAGAAGGTTTGATGATGTTTTCACCTGAAAAGGTAATGTCGTAGCTAGGTTTTTCATCATCATTAACACTGAGGACTATTTTTCCGTCGGGTGAAGTAACCTTGAGGGTTTCTGCAAATAGGTTATTTGTAGATAACAATACAGCAAGAGTAAAGAGTATTTTTTTCATGAAAATTCCTGATGTTTTTTATTACATCAAGCATAAAGCGACAGAGGTTATATTACAGCCGACCTACATACGTATTCATCGATCTTTTCTATTTAATAAGGAAGGTACAGGAGATGTAATTTGTTATTGACCAATATTATCGACAAATTTCATGGCGCTATATAAAGTAACAAATGCTTTATGACTGTCTACGATGTAAAGGTGACGAGGGGGCTATTAAAGAGATCTCCTTATAAAATGCTGATAAGTGTTTCTGCTTGATAGGAATAATATCACATTATAAAGGTTGACATAATATGTCCTGTTGACCTATTGTAGTGGAAATTAGACTTCCGTATTATTGGCATCATTAAGTCGTAATTCAGACGTTAAACAATGGAATGTCAAACAAATGAAAAAACTCTATTTTAAATATCTTAAATACCTTTTTTTGCTTTTATTAATTTATACAATGTATATATTGATCATTAGAACGGGAACGAGAATTGGTTATACTGAAATGGTGATAGGTATCTTATTTCCATATTTACCAGTTTGGATATCAATACTCTTTGCTAAAAAAATTGATAGTGATCTTGTCGGAACCCCGTTAAATATATTTGCTTTGTCCATACCGGCTATTGTTTTTGTTTTAGAGGTTTATCTTATCTTTACTCGTTCTCTAGTGAGTGACGGAACAGGTGCCGGTTTAATTGGCGCTTTTGTTTTTGGCACGTTAACATTTTTTGTATTATTCGGCATGAACCTAATATTAAGCATATTTGTAAAGCCACATATTAAGCAATATAAGAAAGACTTTTAACTATTGGGTAAGGTCTTCTCGTCATTTTAATCAACATTTTTTTGCCCCTTAACAGGGCGTTATGTGCCATTGCACAAGGATAGTATCGTGAATAAATTAAAAATTATTATTGTAATAGCGGTAAGCTTTTTATCTGGCTGCGCTTCTACCCAAAAAGCACCAGAAAACTTAGATAAATACAGTGCAAATATTAGGTCAACTTTTGTATCGTATAAAAGTATAACTGGAATTCACAAAGCATTTGCAGTGGCCAAATATAATGGTCGTGAATTTTCAAGTTTTACCTATTCGTATCCAACAAAAGAGGAAGCTGAAGCTAAAGCACTAAGTCAGTGCCAAGAAAGAGCACTAAAACTCAGGGACGGCATAAAATGTTATATTTATCATAGTGAATAAATTAACGTTTTAGTCAATGTAACCTTGAAACAAAATGATAATTTATTAGCACGGACGCTTAGACGTGCCGTGCGGTTGTAAACTCATTGAGGCGTTAAGTGAAAAGTGCTTTTGATGAGAGGCGTTTTACCAATATTACCTTTGCTTTTATGATCAATATAGCATCAAAACGTTTCATCTATACTTATTCTACTCCTGAATAATTTCTATGGTTGAGATGTTTATCCTACTCAGAAATCAAGAAAGAGTTGGTGTCTTTGTACTTAGTTTGACACAAAGACGAAAACTAATAGTCTTACGTAAAGGGCTGTGAAACGCTCTATTTAGGCATCGAATTCCTGCTGATTATTCTGCCCAAACCGTATATTTTAACCAATCCATAGTGTCATATAGATAAGTGGCAAGAATATCCGAATCGTAATGATCAATGTTTTTTGCAACCACTAGTTCGATATCAACCCCTCTATTTTGCAAGGTGAGTACTTCACTTTCTACTTCTGAAAGTGGAATTTGTTTATCTAATTCAGAGTGAATTGCGTAAATAGGCACTTCAGTTGAAATCGTTTCTAGCCAAGATTTTGGTGATGACGCTATTGGGATAGCGGCGCTAAATAGTTCTGGTGAAGAAGATAATAAACTCCATGTACCATAACCACCCATGCTATAGCCCATAACAACCACTTTTTTCGGATCTACAGGCCAATCTCTTACTGCTAATTCTACTAATTCTGTGAGCATCGCTGTGTTTGCGATTGCCGACCAATTAGAAGCACCAGGAACGGTAGGGGATATAATAATAGCATCTAAGTTAGCTAGTCCGAATAATGTAAAACCTTCCAAAAATGGTAAGCCTTGGCCACCAGAAAAGTGTAACGCTAAGACTAAAGGAACGGTTTTATCTTGAGGGATTTCAGGTATGGAAAGCCCATATTCTATTGGCGCTTTGTATTCTTCAAGTGATAAGTGACCACTAAACACCCCTGACTTCTCAAAGCTAACTTCTGTCAATAATTGACTATTGATAGTTTCAGGGGCTACTGTTTGGTTAGCCTTTTTTCCAGAGACCTCCCCACCACAACCCAATAACATTAATAAGAGGAAGCTCATCAGTCCTAATGTGTTCACAACATTAGGCTTTACCTGTTTATTTATCATTATAGTTTTCAATTTATTGCTGATTTAGTTGAAAGGTAAGTCAATTAAGATAACACAAATTATTAATCTTGCTTAAAATAAGTTTTTAGCTGAATGGATTGTTTCGATTAAATAAGAGCGAGTTTAACCTACAGGTGGAGTGCAGATTAAACTCTTTGTTTGAGGCTGTATTAAGCGTTATCGTCTTTTAATAAAAACACTGGTCGTTAACGCAGGCACGTAAAAATTGCTTTTATCAACACTGCTTAGTTTAACCGTTTCATCGACACCATGTTGTTGAATAGGATGCAGCTGATATTGCTTGGCATTATCAATGCTAATTGTTTTGCCAGTAGTACTGCTATTAAAAATCACCACTAAACCAGATACATTATTGTCTAATTGCTGCTCTTTATTGGAATCATCAATACTCATTGCAATTACGCCTATTTGCTGATCTTTGCCGGTATTATGAAATTTGACACGCTTGATGATTTCTTCACTACTCGTGAGTCGAAATAATGGTGTACTCATACGCAAACTAATAAATTCTTTAAAAATTTCAGCGCTAAAATTTATATCACTAGAGGTGACGATATCTCTGCCTTCGTTTTTTTCTAAGAGTTTTTTGATGATCGGCCAGTTTGCTTGGTCTTTATCTGCGGGTGGTAACCCAACATTATAGTTGTTGGTTTGTTTCGTGAAGTCGACTTTATTGAACCAATCACCGTAGTCGTAGCTGTCACGTAAAAATGATTTTGATCGCAAAAATTCAGAGCCCATATGTAAAAACGGGATTCCTTGTGCAAAAATGGGAAAAGCCAGTGACTGTAAGTGGACTCGAACACGATCTTTGGTTGAAGTATCAAAAGGCAAGCGATACTGGTTGTTGTCCCACAACGTTTGATTATCATGCTTGGATACATAGTTTATGGTGTCGGCAGGATCTAAAGCGTAACCTGTTGGTTGGCCACCATAAGGGATATCTTTACCCGTTACTTTTTCATTATTAGCATTTACCAAAGGAAAGTTTGCTAAATTCGCCGCTAAACCGATACGTAATTGATCCGCTGCATGTAAGTAGGCTTTTCTTGATTTTACGCGGTTTACTAATTCGTTTGGCATTGTACTTAAACCACTTCCAATACCTTGGCTTTTTCGTATGTCATCGCCGCTGGCGCTAAAGGCTCCGCCGCGAACTGCGTCTCGTAATCGATCGGTAAACGTTCCTATTTGTGTTCCGCCGAGTTCTAATTGACTTGCTTGGGTAAAGCGTTGGTTATTCGCGACTTCACCAAAGTTCCAGCCTTCACCGTAAAAGTAGGTATCGCTATCAACGGCTTGAACAGCTTTTCTTGCTTTTAACATCGCTGGTTTTGGTTGATGGGCCATTAAGTCAAAACGAAAACCGTCAATTTTGTAATCTCTTGCCCAAACAACTAATGAGTCAGTCATTAACTTTTCCATCATAACGTGCTCTGTGGCAGTGTTATCACAACAGGTCGATTGCGCTATTGCTCCGGTAATAGGGTCAAGCCGGTGATAATAATTAGGCACTATTTTATCGAGAACGGCGGTTGGCGCTAAGCCTGCTTGATGAGTGTGGTTATACACTACGTCCATTATCACCCGAAAACCTAAATTATGAATGCTTTGCACCATTTGACGAAATTCAATAATACGCGATGAACCATCTGGACTCTGTGCATAACTGCCTTCTGGAACCGTATAATGAAAAGGATCATACCCCCAGTTGTAGTTATCTATTTCTCTGATTGAACTAACAAGCGCTTGACGTTGTTCTGTGTTTGCCGGCAATGTATTTAAGTATTCTCGTATGGTTATTTTGTGATTTCTTTCATCACAAAGCTGATGTTCAGGTGCGAGTTTGCAGAGTTTACTCAATGGATCGTTTAGATCTAATACTCGAGCATCGTTTTCGTTAGCTGTTCCAATATCAAAAGTTGGCAGGAGGTGAACATTGTTAATACCTGCTTTTTGTAAGTCGCGTAAATGTTTAATGCCGGCGCTGTTTTTTTCACTAAAGGCGCTATATTTTCCGCGAACATTTATGGATGAAAGGTCTGGGTCGTGTGCACTAAAGTCGCGAATATGGGTTTCATAAAAAATATTATCTTCAGGATTTTTGACTACAACATCACGCTGTGAATCCCAGCCTTCGGGTTTGTTTTTAGAATCGCTCAAATTAATAACGTGTGAATATTGACTATTTGTTGAAAGGCTCAGGGAATAAGGATCCGTTGTGATTAATGTTTCCACTTTATCGCTAGATGGATGGTATGTTTTTATTTGATATTGATAAAAAACTTCTTGTTGATTAGAGGTTGTTCTAGCTGCCCAAACCCCTGTGCTTGAATCTTCTTTAAGCGGTACTACTTTATTGATTTGTTTACTTTTATCAAAGGTAAACAGGGTTACTTGTTGTGCGGTTGGCGCCCAAAGTTTAAATTCGATGTAGTTGCCAGTAATGGTTGCACCAAAGTTTTTAACTTCGTTGGCATCGTTTTTGGCTGATGTGTATAAATAATCGAGTAACTGAGCTGTTTGTACTTGTGCTGTATGAGTTTGTTCTTTGTTACTGCTAGTCGAAACTACATAAAGCTTGTTCTTTAACCATTGCTTTATTTTATCGTTATTTACTTGCACGCTAAATAAATTGAATGATGTTAAATGAGGTGGGATATTAAGATGCTCCCTTTCACCTGAGTAAGGAATAAGCGCTATTTTATCGGTTAAATCGCCACGTTGAGAAACAAGGTTATGCTGTTGATGTGTATTGATTTTTGGTAATAATAATAATTCAGGTGTTAACCAGTGGACTGAAAAATCGAAACTTGATGTATTGGCTTCTGGCAGAGACGTCGTTTCGTCATGTGTTGCATCATAGCTATTTTGAAGACTTTGCTCATGCTGACATGACGCTAAACATATAGTGGTGAGAGAAATAAATCCTAAGGTACGAAAAAGGGGGAAAGACATAAGCATATGGCTGAATTACAAAGTAAATTAGTGATGATTATAACTTACGCATTTATGAACAATATAAACAGTTTATTCTTATTTTTACATACGTATTCAGTTTGTTTTACAGCTATTGTTTTCGGTAAAAAAAAGCTCTGAAAGTGTTAACTATCAGAGCTTATATCTTATATCAGTTCTATCAACTGAGTTTTCATATTACGGCTGACATTCCTGTATTACCAGGTTACCAACATTGAAGCCTTTATCTGGGTTGGCACTATCTAATGTGAGCAAGAAGCTATATGAACCCGCAGCAAGCACAGCATTATTATTATCAGTACCTGCATTGTTATAAGCGATAGGGTAGTTAATCCCTAAGCTTAAGTTTGCACCCTCAATATCGTTGCTGTCACTTTCTTGTACCCACAATTGTGTTGTCCAGCTACCATCGTCTGAAGCGAGTTTGAATTGCATTGCACCGTCAAAGTCTGCAACCGCTTGGTATTGATTGTTACCTTTATAGTGCATTTTGAAGGCTTCTGTAGCATTCCAACCTGAATGGTCACCACGAACAAATAATTCGCCACTGCCAGCGATATCAAAAGGGATGTCATCTGTGGAATTTGCTAAAGCCGCACAATTGGTCATGGTGTTCTTGGTGATTATCGTTAAGCTTGGAGTTGCGCCACTCGCATCTAAAGTGAAGTTGTAATTACCTGACGTTGCTGCAACTATTTCAATATTACCACTGCCGTCAGCCGTTGCCGTAATAGAGCCGTCGGTAATAGTAATATCACTAAAACCAAGATTTACATCAGCCCAATCACTTGAAGCAATCTTAAAGGTATGAGTGCCCGGTGTTAATGCGAAGTCTAAAATATATTCACCTTTACTTTCATAGGTAAACATTTCAGTTGCACTTAAACCGTCATCACCCCAGTTGTTCATTGAACCACGCAGGTAAATACTAGTATCACCATAAGGTGCTGGGTCTGGTGCGTTTAATGTAGCGTCTGCTGCTAAACCTGTGCCTTGACTGATGCCTTGTGGTTTTACAAATACTGCCGTTGTTAATGCAGGAACCTTGAAAGTCCCTTTACCTGAAGCTTCTATAAATGTTGCTGTTTGCACATTGGTATCAGCTGAGCTTTGTTGAACACTGTGTAGTTCAAAACCACTAGCCGTTAGAATATTGTGCGATTGCTCCATAGCACTTGCGTTAATAACAACCACAACCGCATCAAAATTTTCATCTAGGTCAGTTAAGCCAGTACCGTCATCAATGCTCATCACAATTAAGCCTTGAGTTTGTGTACTACCGGTATTATGAAAACCTAAGCGCGCACTAATATCTGCTTGCGTGGTTAATCTAAACAATGGGCTTGATGCACGAATACTCAAAAATTCCTTAAAGATATTGGATGAAAACTCAATATCACTGGCTTGTGCAGCAGTTTCACTATTGTTAATGAGTGACGCCATTTCCGTCCATTTACTTTCGTTGTCTTGAGCAAGCGGTAAACCAACATTCCAGTTATTGCTGTTCTTAGTAAAGTCGACTTTGTTGAACCAGTCGCCAGCATCATAGGTGTTTCTGTCCATTGATTTTGAGCGAATCAAGTCGCCACCAAGTTGAAAAAATGGAATGCCTTGGCTTATTAATGGCAATGTACCAGCAATGTTTTGTATACGAACACGATCATTGATGCTGACGCCTGCTTCAATACCGTATTGAAGTTGGTCCCATAAAGTTTCGTTATCGTGTTTAGAAACATAATTGATAATGTCAGCAGGGTCTTTGCCGTAAGAAGGTTTGCTAAAAGTGCTACCTGCTTTGATATTGTCACTTTTATCTTGTAACTGATAATCTTTTTGAGTACCTGCTAAACCCAAGCGAATAATGTCTTGGTCATTTAAGCTGCCAGAGCTTTTAAATAAAGAGGCGCTACGAATAACATCACGAGGTCGGTCATTAAATGTACCGACTTGTGTGCCCGCCATATTGTTTTGATCTGCTTGTTCATACCCTTTGTTAGCACGTGTCCAACCTTCACCATAAAAGTAACTGTCGTTGTCTAATGCTTGAACAGCTGTACGTGCAGATAGTATTGAACCTTTTGA
>Ga0209395_1002573_pt1 | contig 23429 bp, 23 predicted proteins | sample GOMGulsemesocosm_3_FD_184635 | JGI IMG/M metagenome (GOLD analysis project Ga0209395, IMG submission 184635) | Methane-oxidizing microbial communities from mesocosms in the Gulf of Mexico - GOM9D Gulf of Mexico (SPAdes) (version 2) | ecosystem: Environmental > Aquatic > Marine > Cold seeps... | reverse complement strand
CCGGCAAAACCCTGCATGGTATTACCGGCAGGAGGAGGACTCATTTGTGTGGTTGTGGGTAAAGTAGCCATAGTCGTTTTCTTCTAAATTCTTTGTTCAGTTTGAAAGTTTTTTAAGGGCATTTAAATCGGCATCTTCATGACGTCTTCGTACGCCGATACGAGTCTATTTCGCACCTGCGTCATGGCCTGAAAAGACACACTGGCCTTTTGCATGCTGATCATCACCTGTGTCAGATCAACGCCCGGCGCACCCTGCTCGTAGGCCGTTGACATTGCCGCCGATGCTTGCTGCGTATCATTCACTTTGTTAACCGCCTGATTCAGCATTTCGCCAAACCCCGGAGCTTCGGTTTTATCCGCGCCGCCAACGCCAGCACCCTGGCTCAGCTCAGCGGGTTTGTTAACTTGGCCCTGCGCCTGCATCTGCATGTCACGCATTTGCATTAAAATACTGTTGATATCGGTTCTTACGTTCATGGTTATTATCCTTTATCCGCTTAGCAGGCGAGCAATGCTGCATCCAGGTCAAAACCTGATTCGCGCATTTTGGCAAGTTTGTAACGTAACGTACGTGGGCTAATGCCCAGCTTTTCGGCGGCTTGTTTTTTGCGTCCGCGCTCGTTTTTCAAGGCATCGACGATCATCTGGAATTCATGGCTTTTCATGCCATTGCCCAAACCACCGGATTGTTCTTCAAAAACCGGGCTGTTCGTTGCTGCATTCGTTGCAACGTTAGCCGCTGAGCCATTTACTGCTGAATCCACTAGCACGCTGGTGACGGGGGCCGCTATCGGCATCACTGGACTTGCCTGTATTGCTGAAGGAGCCAGCACGGTGAACATCAAATCATCAGCACCCACAAACGGGCCCTGTTGCAGGATCAACGCCCGTTGAATGACGTTATCCAGCTCACGCACATTACCCGGCCAGTCATAACCCATGAGTTTGGTTTGCGCCTGCGCATCAAAGGCTATGCGGGCCTTGTTCATTTTTTGGCAATGCATGTTGATCAGGCGATTAGCCAACGGCACGATATCCTGACGGCGTTCACGCAAAGGCAACCATTGCAGCGGAAACACGCTGAGACGGTAATACAAATCTTCTCGGAATTTGTTGTCTGCCACAGATTGGCGTAAATCGCGGTTAGTGGTGGCAATGACACGCACATCCAGTTTGATCACTTTTTTGCCGCCAATGCGCTCGACTTCTCGCTCCTGCAATACACGTAATAGTTTGGCTTGCAGACCGATTTCCATTTCGGAAACCTCATCCAGCAACAATGTGCCGCCATTGGCCTGCTCAAACTTGCCCGGGTTGCTGGTATAGGCACCAGTAAAAGCGCCTTTTTCATGACCAAACAAGGTGGCTTCCAACATGTTCTCAGGAATCGCTGCACAGTTAATCGCAATAAAGGGGCCATCTGCACAGGGCGAGTTGTTATGAATGTAACGCGCCAGCACCTCTTTACCGGTACCGCTTTCGCCGGAAATTAAAACAGTAGAAGGTGTCGCGGCAACACGTTGTGCCAAATCCAACAACTGCTGGCTGGAAGGTTCGGCCGCGATCGGCTGCTGTAAATCCTGCTGTGAACTGCTACCGCTGGCATAACGCGATACCGTATCGACCAGCAGCTGAGGTTTGAAAGGTTTCAGCAGATAATCCACTGCGCCGTTACGCATGGCGTTGACCGCATGACTGACATCACCAAAAGCGGTAATCAGCAATACCGGCAACATCGGGTATTTCTGTTGCAGGCACGCCAGTAGCTCATGGCCACTCATGCCGCCCATGTTGACGTCAGTCACCACCATATCGACCGACTGTTTTTCAAGTAGCGTCAATGCCGCTTCCGCAGAGTCGGCGGGTAGCACGGCAAAGTCAGCCAGCTCCAGGGTATCGCACAGCGCTTCGCGCAGCTCAAGGTCATCCTCGACAACCATAATCAAACCGGTATTCATCACAGTGCTCATAATGTTTTCTCCACATCCTGCTGTGCCGTCAGCGGCAATAACAGTGTGATTTCGACACCCTGCTCGACATCTGAATTAATAAGGAATTCACCACGGTGAGCCTTCACCACACCTTCAACGATGCTCAGACCTAAACCGGTGCCGTGAGATTTAGACGTCACAAACGCCTCACGCACATGCTCTTTGATGCCATCGGGAATGCCGGGGCCGTGATCGGTAACACGAAGTCGCAGGAAGGTATTGATGATCACATCCAGCTCAATATGGATAACTGCGCCTTTGCCCACCACCTCAATCGCGTTATTAACCAGATTAAGAACCGCACCGATCAAGGCTTCGCTGTTGCACTGCAGCAGGTAACCGCTGGCATGGTTATCCAGAAGACAAGTCGATTGGCTAGTCGCCAGCGGCGCTTCCATCGCAGCCTCAAGGCCACTCACTAATTGTTCAGGAGTAATCAGATTATCCAGCGGCAGGTCGCCCTTGGCGTAGATCAGCATGTCACGCACCTGCTGTTCCAGATGATTCAACCGTGACATCAACTTACCGGCAAAACGCTGTTGCTGTTCCGGTGCCAATTCTCCCGACAACAGATGTTCGCCGTACAACATGGCGGCAGATAATGGCGTACGAATTTGATGTGCCAGCGAGGCAGCCACTTTGCCCAACGCAGACAAACGCTGGTGACGGCTCAGGCGCTCTTGCAGGGCTCGGGTTTCAGTCATATCGGTTAATACGATTAGCTGACCCGGCTCACCATCCAGCGAACGGGTGGCAATGCTGACACGGCGACCATCCTTCAGAGAAACCTCATGGCCATCATCCAGGCGTGGTGCAAACACACGTTGAATAACCTCCAGCCAGGATTCGCCCCCAAGCGGCTCACCCAGCAGATCAATGGCGGCTGGATTGCATTCCTGCACGCGCCCGCGCACGTCCAGTACCACTACACCCACCGGCAATGCGCTCAGCAGCCCCTCAAGACGACCAGTGACACGCTCTCTGGCGGCCACTTCCGTTTCACGGCGCGCTTCGGTGCGCGCCAGTTTTGCGGTCAGATCACTGACCTGCTGTTCCAGCGCGTAATTGGCTTCCGTCAGCTGCTGCGACATTAGGTTAAAGCTATCAAAGGCCGCCTGCAGTTGGTTCCTCTCGGAACGGCTCTCAACCTGATGCATGTCCTGGCTTGAAGCAGGCCAGAATACACCCTTGCTTGCGGGTTCTCTTATAGGCAAGAATGCCGCAGCGGGAACTTGTCCTGACTGATCATTTACTTGCTGTGCCGTTGAGGTTGCCATTGTGTTGTAGTCTCCTTCGCCCACGTCATCTAATTGACGACTTTATGGCGATATTTTTGTCTACACACAGTTCTGCAAGGTTTGTGCCTATAAACACAAAAGCACGACAACTATCTTTTTAAACACGTATTTTCAACAAGTTAAAAGACAAACAAAAAGAAACAGCAGTCAATAAAACTATTACAAAGGCGGTTTTTTGACGGTGATTTCGCAGCAAACTAATGCCCCAAATAATTGTTACAGCCGTGCCAAATCCACGTCATTTAGACCAGAGATAACAATCTTAAAAACATCGAAATTATTCACCTGCGCTCGCAATGACCATTATTTGAAAGGCATAAAAAAAGCCCGCCGGTTAAACCTGACGGGCTTTTTAAAATGAAGTTATTAGCCTAGCGCTGCAAACCGTATTTGCGGATTTTCTCCACCAGCGTGGTACGGCGTATCTGTAACTTTTCCGCCGCCCGAGCCACTACGGAATCGGTATCATCAAGCGCTTGAGCAATCAGATCACGCTCCAAATTACCGAGGTACTCCTTCAGATCAATACCCTCATCCGGCAACGCCGTAGAGGCAGATACTTCAAGCGGCGGCTTAACAACGTCAGGAGTATCGAAAAATAGCTGCTGAAACTCCTGTTCCATTTCTTCGCAACCATATTGAAATTTCTGCGGCAAATCGTGAATGCCAATCACCGAATCGGGATGAGTAATCGCCAACCGTTCAACCAGATTCGCCAGCTCGCGAACGTTACCGGCCCAATTGTGCTGGCACAGCGATTGAATCGCCGAATGGTTAAATTTAACAGCGCCGCGACCCTCGGCTTCCATTCGATACAACAGTTCGTTCAACAGCAACGGAATATCTTCAACGCGGTCACGCAGCGCTGGCATCTCAATGGGGAACACATTCAAACGATAATACAGATCCTCACGGAAGCTGTTATCAATAATCATCTGATCAAGGTCTTTATGGGTGGCGGCAATAATGCGTACATCTGCCTTCAATTCCTTGATCCCACCAACACGCTCGTAAACACGCTCCTGTAATACCCGCAACAACTTAACCTGCATATTGAGCGGCATATCGCCGATCTCATCCAGAAACAGCGTGCCACCATCAGCCATTTCAAAACGACCGGGACGACTGCTGATGGCGCCGGTAAAAGCGCCCTTCTCATGACCAAATAATTCGCTTTCCAGCAACTCGGCAGGAATGGCACCGCAGTTCACCGGTACAAAAGGCTTCTGCCGACGCGCCGAGTTATAGTGCAGATTACGTGCCACCACCTCTTTACCGGTGCCGGATTCGCCGGTAATCAGCACGCTGACGTCTTTATCCGCCACCTGCATCATCAAACGACGCACTGCCTGAACATGGCCGCTGTTGCCCACCAAGCTACGAAACAACTCAATTTCACGGTTCTGATTACGGTCACGCATCCTGTCGTACTGCTCACGATAAAGCTGTGCGCGGTGCAAACTGTCAAGCAGCTGATTGTAACCAAGCGGCAGTTCGATATTGCCAATCACCATGCGCCGCAGCGCCGCATCAGACGCCTCATCCAGCACCTGATCGCCCATCAATAAAACAGGTAATCCCGCATCCCAGGCCGTCAAATCCGCCAATAGGGTCTGCAAATCAAAATCAGCCTCAACACCGCCAATTAATACAGCAACCACGTCACTGCTCTGCTCAAAACCCTCCGCCGCCTGCTGTTTCCAGTCGCGAGAAGTCGCCGCCACCGCCTCATGTCCCAAAAAGTGATGAACCACCTGCAGGTCATGACGACGTTGATCATCGTTATCAATAATCAGGACTTTAATTTCTTTGCGCATTTGAAGTGGCTTATTGTTATTTAAGGGAGGCATTCAAAATTTTGACACATTGTAGCGCCAGCCACCTTAAATTTATACCAGGAATGATAGATGTCAAATTTGTGACACTGTTTATTTTAGAAAACTATTTGCCGTTGGGAATCGTTGGGAATACTTAGAATCGAGAATGGGACACTAGAGGCGAGAATGGTCACTTAAGACGAGAACAGCCGGTCATTAGAGGTGAGAATCGCATAATTAGAGCGTCCGTTCTGTGCCAACAACGGACGGTCGTCAAATAAAAAAGCCCCGCATAAACCAGCTAGAGCCCTATGTGGAAATTCAGCGAGCGATACGCAGCACAACGCAGTGGCAGCACTGAATTTTTAGGATAGATTAAGTCTAAGTGACAAGAGGCTTTGCAAAAAGATGATGGATGATTTTGAAAAATCACTATGTGAGAGCACGGCTGATTACCCCCCTACGCGTCACGCCACAAATTAGGCCGCGGGGGAGCTGTTAAGCGAAGCGATTATTAACAAGAACGAGGAATCCATAATGGACGCTAAAACAGAACCTAGCTGGACCACAACACCGCCAGAGATAGACATAGAGGAACTATTGCAACCGTGGGTTGAGAATAAAGTGAACCTGGCAGCCAAAGAGCTTATGGTCTATCTGAATGCTTTAATAGATATTGATAGTACAGGGCAGCCTATAATCTACCTTTCTGCAGGTGAATGGATGACTAAAGATGGCATTAGGACTCTTTCTAAAGAGGTCTCATTCTGCGATGTTCTAACCACGATGCTAGGAGGTGGAAATTTAGGAGAAGATGACTCTGTAACACCGGAGGAGGCTCTTGAGCGGATCCAAGAGTGCGTAAACAAGGCCAGAGCAGAAATACACGTAAAGTCTGCATCTAAGCAATGAAAACCCAACGTTCACAATATCCGTTGTGAGTCGGAAGCGGTCATTAGCTGCTCTGCAGCATTGAATAGATTGGAGTGGCGGTTAAGGTCCGCTCTGTGCCAATAACGGTCACTCAACGCTTGGCTAAACTACACCGCCAGGCGTCAGGTTGAGCCTTTTGTTAAGCTTATCTCTTTTCACTGTTAACAAAATAAGCCATATGCTGTCCTGCTTGCCTCAAAACCAAAACGATCTGATAGTTAGTATTTTCAATATATGATTTGGGCCTCTCTACTACCAAAGGACCGACAACATGTTCTTTACCACCTTCATACCAATTAATTTTTACTGAATTACCTTCGTAGATCCTTGTGCTAAATTTGTTGGAACAGAATGACTTGGACAGAATGATCCCACACGAAAACACCTTGTTTACCTTTTCTACTCTTATTTCAAGATTACTGATATTTCCATAGGTTGAGTTTTTTACTACAAGCTCGTTAAAAATCAGCTCATTTTCTTTTTTTAAGTTAGCCGTACACCCAAAAATAAAAACAATAAAAAAAAGCCAGAATGGCTTGCTGTATACCCTATATTTCATTATCAATTCGACCTTATTTCTTGGATCCAGGAAAAAACCCAACGCTGTATGCAACGGCAACCAGTGGCGAAGTCACTTTTTAAACTGTTCGGTTAGGACTACTTGTTAGGTACAAAGCGCACTACTTTTTACACTCACCTGAAATATAGGAAATGACATTCTTGTCAGCACAGGCAGAGCACCCATTTGAGTAGGTTGCTGATTCTGTAGATGAGCAAGGTGTGGTTATACACCGTACACCATTATCTCGGGTGGCACAGACAGGGGTGTAATCCATGGTACAAACTTCAGGGCGTGTGTGAATGCATTTAACATCGTCATCTGGTTTTGATGTCGCTGTACTCGAGCATGAAATGATGAAATTAGCTGCCAGTAATATCAGAATTTGAGCAACCATTTTCATTTTTGGTAAGCCTCGAAAGTTGCCTAATAGTTTCATAGGGCTTTATGTCTGGAAATTTTCTTTAGTCATCAACACCCTACCGTAACGGCTCCCGGTCAATTATGCGAACAAGTGGGAATCCTGATCCGTATATTTCCCTTTGGGCTTTTATATACTATGCATTTTTTCTTTTCCCATCAAAACTTAACAGCAACGACGAGCAATCTTCATGGGGAGATATACAGCCCCTGAAAAAGTCGCCCAGATTGCTGAGCAAAATGCAGAACGCAATATGCCAAAGGCCATGCATCAAAACACTGAAAAACCCGAAGCCGCCTCTCAGGTGATTGAGCGAGACTACTTCACCATTAATAGTGAGAGGCACTATTATCGATTGGTCTGTTTCCCACCGGTGCACCAATCTCTGCAGTTATCTTCTTCAGGTATCAATGCTTCAAGCGTCGCTTCAGTGAGCGTATGACAAACCCTTCCCACGTCCCGTATCAACCGGATCGGCGGCTATTAGCGGTAATACGTCATAAATAGAAAAACCATAAAAACATAGAAAAGAATTACAATTACAACCAAGACAAGAATTAAGCGACTGACTGACTCTGAAACGCTACTGGTGAAACACCTGTCCAGCGCTTAAAGGCGCGCGCAAAATTGCTCGGTTCGGAGAAACCCAGCAAATAGGTTACTTCACTGACGCTACGACCGGCCTCTTTAAGGTATTGCTTCGCCAAACTAAGCCGTACATCTTCCAACAATTGCTTGTAGGTCAGAGCGTCTGAACTCAAGCGGCGTTGCAAGGTACGTGCGCTCATATTCAAAGCCCGCGCCACCATCTCTTGCGATGGAGGCCCTGAGGGTAATAAATCGATAATGCATGCGCGTACCTGATTACCCGAGTGGCTGTTATCATAGCGTTGCAGATAATCGATAACGATCCGATCGTTGACTCTAGCTAACTCTGGGCTAGCCATCGCCAACGGCTGGTTCAACTCATCAGAGTCAAAATACAGACAGTTCTCAACACACTGATATACCACTTCAGCCCTAAAGAAGGCTGAAAACTTGTCCTGATTGGCCGGCGCCGCCCTCTGTAGCTCCACTCTAACAGGCGAGAAGTCAGTACTTTTAGTCATTCTGCACAGCTGCACAAACACCGCTAACCCAGCATCAAGTGATGCGGGTGCCGCCCGTCCCGCTGGCGCTGGTATCTTGTACCAGAGTTTCACCAAATCACCGCTCTTATCCAGTATGACTTCCCCAGCAGTGGCAATAATCCGGTAATAGCGCACCAACCTCTCAAAGGCATCCAGCAGTGTATTACTGGCCATCCAGGAAAACCCAAGTCCATGCAACGCTGCTGGCTGCATATGCTGGGCAAAGGTTATACCGAAGCTATCATCCCCTGTTTCCTCTACCGCGAGACGCCACAATCTCTGCATGGCAATTGCCTGCACCCGATCCTCTGGCGCATCTGCATTTAGGCCAACACGCTGAAACAAGGCAGAGCTGTCACACCCATAAGAGAGGAGCGTGCTGCGCATTGTATGGGCAATACCTGAATAGGTAGTCACATTCTCAGCGGGTACTTTTGCCATTAATTATTCACTCTTTCGAGAATAGTTTGATAACAACATACTAATTTAATTTTAAAGCCCCCCCTAATAGCAACCTGGCACCAAATGATCAGTCAGCGGCGGCTATTGATTAACGCAGTGTTCGCCTCTTCTAATACGATAGCGCCATCGCAAAACATTCAGATCACAGAATTCGGGGGCTGATCATGCAAACGCCAAACGTAAAAACAACATTAACATTTATTTTAAGTGCATTACTGGCTTTTCCTATCATGGTGCAGGCAGATCTGAGGCGAGACAATGACTCGCGCCAGGAACACCGTATAGATGACCGTCGTGACGACCGGCAGGATGATCGCGCGGATGACCGAAGATTCGATCGCCGCGATGACCGCAGGGATGACCGACGCTATGAGCGCCGAGGCAATAACAACCTGTTGGTTATCGCCCCGCGCCACAGAGCATTCAATAATGTAATAGTGGTACGAAACTACGGCCACTCCTATTTAGGATATGGCCATCACCTGCATGATAACGATGCGTGGAAGTGGCTGGCATTCACCGCCATCACCCTGAAGATTCTGGATAATATCGATGAACAGGCTCAGCGTGAACACGAGGCGGCACAGATAAAGGCATCAACCGCGTCGGTTGGCGATAAAATATATTGGAATTCCGACAGCACAACCGGCTATGTTGTCACCACTAAAGAGGGCCGGAGTGAGACGGGATTAACCTGCCGTGAGTTTCAACAGAGCATTACCGTCGGCGGACAAACAGAGAACGCGTATGGTACAGCCTGTCTTCAATCAGACGGGGCCTGGAAAATTATTAGCTAGCCGCTCTATGTCCTTTTTTGCCCTCGTATTTGAAATACCGTCATTTTCGGCATAGTTTGAACCGTGGGGACGGAAGCAGATAAATAAGTGCATTTATGCAATCACGCTGGCACTGAAATCAGGAGCTGCCCGAGGGTTGTACCGGTGCTTTACAGCCTGTGTTTTAGAGTCCTGCCTTCGCGTTGATCTGAATTAAGAGGATAATCTGATGAAAAAAATTTGTTGCGCGATGGCCCTGGCGATATTGAGCGGCTGCTCGGCCACCTCACAAAAGCCTGCCGATGCGGGTTTCACCGGCAGTTACTACTCCGGCCATGAACAACGTGAAGGCTCAGAAGGTGCTTTCAATCGCCTTTATCCCGGCGCAGACTTGCAGAAATACCATCATGTTTCATTTTTTGAGCCTTTGTTGATTCAGGTCGAAGGCGATGCCTTTACGGATATTGAAAAGGCCGAGGTGGAGGCCATATCCGAACGTCTTCACCAGAAATTGGCCCTGGCATTTAGAGACTTGCTGGCACCACCTGGACCGGGGGTTCTGGTCGTTGTGCCGACCCTGGTCGGCGGTGAGCGGGAGTCCAACCCGAAAGACGCGCTGGATTTTATTCCCTTTCGCATCGTTATCAACGCGGGCAAGCGAGTGTACCGTGAAGCCAACGCTCAGGAACTGGTCCAATATACGCTTACCATCGCGCTGGAGGGGTTCGACGGTGAAAGTGGTGAACAAGTGTTGGGCATGATAGATCGTAAGACTGCGGACGAGGCGGTGGTTGAAAAAGGCATAACAAATGCAAGCGACCTAGACCCGATCCTTGACCAGTGGGCTGAACGGATGCGCCGAAACTGGGATAAGGTCAGAGCAACTCAGCGCTGACCACTACATATCGATAGAAACCTTGCCTTAAACGCTACATCCACGTCAGGAATGCATGGTGCTCGACTGGAGGTTTATCTAACGGCTACCAAAAACCCAGCAACATGTATTACGCGAGCGGCCAAAGGAGCTGTAAAGGCCAAAGATTTATCCCTTTTAAGCAATTGCCCGCACAACGAAAAAAGGCCGCTATAAGCGGCCTTTTTTAAGTTCAGGTGGTTTACCCATCAATTCTGGTGTGTAAACGGGCCATCAGTTGTTGAATTACCGTTGCCATCGTCCGAAGTCACAGTGTATGTGTATGTGACACCGTTGCTCCCTCTGAAGCCGTATTTGTGGTTAGTGACTAGTTCCGACTTGGAATAGGTGCCACAACAGCTAAAAGTTACTTCTGTAGTGGAAGCTATATCCGTTAACCAGCTTATTTCGAACCGGGTGCCTTTTTGTGAGGTGGATTCTACATTTGAAATAACCGGAGCACTCCCACCTGTACTACCGCCATCTCCACCGCCTGCACACATCGACGCGGTGACACCCACTTCATCCCAGGCGGCGCTTACGTTAGCGCTTACGTCGGTCACAAGGCCAGCCGCGACCACAGCTGTCGCAGTACGCGCCGCACAGAAATCCGCCGTCGTGGTTAACGAGGTAAAACCGTCAAACGCAATTTGCTCGGCAGCCGCCAAGCCAATTCCAGAGACGTTTGCACCGGAAGCTCTACCCGAATTAGCATTTTGCCCACCGTTAACCAGCAGATAATACCAGTGATTCGCTATACCGCTATTAATATGCACGCCACCGTTGTCGCTAGTACCTGTGTATCGATCTTCGTAATGTGAAGGATCGCCATCTGCGTTAGGGTTGGCCATATTACGGAAACCGTCGCCTTTAATGTCAATATTTTCGCCGATGGTCCAGTTACCCGTACCATGGAAGTATTCGATACTGGAGCCCATCATATCGGAAAAAGCTTCGTTTAAAGCACCCGATTCATTCTGGTAAATCAAGTCGCTGGTAGCTTCCGTCACGCCATGGGCGAGCTCGTGGCCGACAACATCCAGGTCACCGGAAAGCTCCCGAAAATTCACTCCGTCGCCATCACCATAAGCCATCTGAGAGCCGTTCCAGAAGGCATTATTGTAATTACGTTTCACATGGGCCGAAGAGACCATGCCTTGGGAGTAATGGGCCGTCCAGTTGAAGCCATGTGTATTTAGAAAATAATCGTCGGTAACAGCTGCAAAGAAATGCGCGTCAACCATCGCCGCCTGACCCGGAGAGGTTCGACCAGGCGTCTCCCATGTATCGTCATCATCGCTTGCCAGTGTGCCTGGCAAACGGCTCTTACCTTTAGCATCGTGGGTTGAATAGCGATTGGAGAGAGAGTTTAAATCGTATGAATTACCGTTGGGGGTTGTCAGGGTCGCTAAATCCTTTAGATCGTAACCGCTAGCACTATTGGTAGCGGTCGCACCTTGCACACCAATACCGGCACCTGTGGTCAAACCATCGTAAGCATTGATTACGCTGCCGTTTGCGGCGTCAATCCAGTGAAACCAGCGGCTATCCTGACGCTGGTTTTCAACATCATAAAAAAAGCGTCCATTTGAAGGATCGATCATCAGGCGAGTATGCCATTTGCCCTGACCACCGATTTTAGCCGCCGCCACGCCCTGAGCCGCGCCACCTTTCAGCTTGATATCATTACTCGACATCAGATTCGGGTAATGCGCGCCAATTACCGACAAGGTCTCGCCCGTAGCGCTGGATATAACCGTGAGCTGGCCGCCCAGCACCTCAGCATCGCCGAGCATTTGCTGGTAGCGTTTGGATACCAGGCCGCGTGCCTTCATATTAAGAGTACGCGTTAGATGCAGGTCAGTCGGTACGCGAAAATTCGCAGCCTCGGCACCTTTTAGCGCGGTAAATCCAGAATTGCCATTCCCGGGTTCAGCCCAAAGCGGCGCCGCAAACAACAAAGGTATAGCGAGCAAAAGACAGGATATTTTCTTTATTGATATCATTGATTATTCCCCTCCATTCAGGGTAACTAACTTATCCCTTTACGGGCTACTTCCCAATAAATAAAAGGCTACTCCAATAAAAAGGCGTCACCCAGCGAAAACAAAGCGAACTGAGAAATGGTTCACAGACTGACCAGAATCGAATCTGTGGCTATGTCATTTAATCGTTTATCGGCCACTTCTCTCAATACTGTAATATCGCCTAGGCATAGATCATGCACGATGCTGCGCTGTATAGCACTGAGTGACCGCCCTGTGCCAATAACGGTCATGGATCTGATCAAGATCGACCATGAAGTCACACGTCTTATCCTGACTGAAAACGTGCTTTATAGCTTACCTAGACAGCCCTGTTTACATCGGAATATTTGGATCGAAACTGGCTTGGCGAACAACCGAAAAATTGAGAAAAGCGCCGACTAAAATGGCTAAGATCATTAAAGCCCACTTCGTAGCAAGCCATCGTCACGGACTTACCAGAACGGATTGCCTCAGCGGCTGATTTCAAGCGCAGCTGTTGCTGATATTCACCCGGTGAGCATCCCAGCTGCTTCTTAAACTCAACATATAACTTACTCCGGCTCATCCGTACATGGCGGCACAGCTGATCGATATCTAGCGGCTGAGACAGGTTGTGCTCAAGATAATTAAGTGCCACCGTCATACCGCTTGCATCCGGAACCTGATGACAATAATTGAGCAGCACCTCACGGCCTTGCTGTCTTAGCAGCTTGATAATTAGTTCTGATACACCCAAGTCCATCATGATCTCCTTATCCGGATGGTCTTGAGTAAAAAGTAAAACTAACTTTTCCAACAGTTGCTGAGTATCGCCGGTGTGGTGATTATGAATAACCAGCGGCTGATATTCCCAACTATGTTCAGGATTCTCCAGCGTTGTTAAATCGCGCATTCGCTCAGAAATTGCTTCGATACGCTCTCTGGAAATTTCAATGGTCAAACAGGTCGTGGGCTTTTCTTCATTCGCTTCAGGGAAATCAATATCGACATAACCACCGGGAGGAATCACATAGGATTCATGAGGTAAAAAAACCTGTCCTTGGTCTGGTTCAGCACCATGCATAATTTTTTTGCCGGTAACCATTCCACAATACATCAGCTGGTCAGCATCAAGCCTGACACCGGAAACTGAGCGATAGGTATCGTAAATACTTAGCTCTGCCGCAGGGCCGTCGAAGGTCAGTTTGTTTTCAACCAATAACTGCCGTTTATTACGTCGCTGATCTAGCGAGAATTTTTCAGTCTGCATCCTGTCTTACCATTGAATGGTCAGTCTACCGATTTTGTGACGGTTAAGGACTGTGAGTCAAGTTATTGAGAATATGAGGCAAGTATCAACGTTATTATCGGACTTATTCTTAACCTCTGTTTTCTGCAAACACACTTAGGTGAACATCATGATTTATGCTCAACCGGGAACTGAAGGCTCCATCGTTTCATTAATGAGTCGTTATGGTAACTATATCAATGGCGGTTGGGTTCCACCGGTCAACGGTGAATATTTTTCCAACATCACCCCCGTCACAGGCGATGCTTTCTGCGAAGTTGCACGCTCGTCAGAAGCCGACATCAATCTAGCTTTAGATGCAGCGCATGCCGCAAAAGATAGCTGGGGCAGAACCTCGGTGACAGAACGCGCCAATTTGATGTTAAAAATTGCCGATCGCATCGAAGAGAATCTAGAGATGCTGGCCGTTGCAGAAACCTGGGACAATGGTAAAGCGATCCGCGAAACGCTAGCCGCCGATGTACCGTTATGTGTTGACCACTTCCGATATTACGCGGGCTGTATCCGTGCACAGGAAGGCACGATGGGCGAAATTGATGATACAACCGTTTCATACCAATTCCATGAACCCTTAGGCGTTGTCGGACAAATTATCCCCTGGAATTTCCCATTGCTCATGGCAGTATGGAAATTAGCTCCCGCACTGGTAACGGGAAACTGTATCGTTCTTAAACCCGCCGAACAAACCCCTTTTTCAATCCTAAAGCTACTCGAACTTATTGGCGATTTATTGCCCCCCGGAGTCCTTAATGTCGTTAATGGTTACGGTAAAGAAGCCGGCGAGGCATTAGCTACCAGCACGCGTATTGCCAAAATTGCATTTACCGGTTCCACGCCTGTCGGCTCTCATATTTTAAAGTGTGCCGCTGAAAATATTATTCCGTCTACCGTCGAACTGGGGGGCAAGTCACCCAATATCTTCTTTGAAGATATTATGCAGCAGGAAGACGACTTCATTAGCAAATGTGCCGAAGGCGCCGTTCTCGCTTTCTTTAACCAAGGGGAAGTCTGCACCTGCCCTTCCCGCGCCCTCATTCAGGAAAGTATCTACGATGAGTTCATCTCCATCATCATTGACCGTGCGAATAAAATCGTTAGAGGTAACCCTCTGGATACAAATACTCAAGTTGGTGCGCAGGCGTCTCAAGCGCAGTTCGACAAGGTGCTTAGTTACATGGATATCGGCAAACAAGAAGGTGCCGAATTATTACTTGGCGGCAAGATTGCTCAAGTAGGCAGTGAGTTTGATAAAGGGTTTTACATTGAACCGACGCTACTCAAAGGCACCAATAACATGCGTATATTTCAGGAAGAAATTTTTGGTCCCGTCGTATCCGTGACCACGTTCAAAGATGAAGCCGAAGCGTTGGCCATCGCAAATGACAGCGAATTTGGTTTAGGTGCAGGCCTGTGGACCCGCGATATCAACCGCGCTTACCGTATGGGTCGAGGTATTCAAGCTGGCCGTGTTTGGACAAATTGTTACCATCTTTATCCGGCTCATGCGGCTTTTGGGGGCTACAAAAAATCAGGTGTCGGTCGAGAAACCCATAAGATGATGCTTGATCACTACCAGCAAACCAAGAATTTACTGGTGAGTTACAGTACAAACCCTTTAGGGTTCTTCTAAAAGAACTTGAGCGGCTGGCACCCAATTAAGACTCAATAATCGATTGTGCTCCGTTGAGCAAAAAGGAAAATAGAACATGAGCACAGATCAATCCCGTCTTTTTTCCTGCTCTCAGTATCACCCTTACTGGTGGGAGGCAGCCCCCCTTTTTCAACAGCAAAGTAGCAATATAACCGATTTAAAGGATATCGATGTCGCCGTTATCGGCAGCGGTTTCACAGGTATTTCTGCCGCTTTCACGCTGGCAAAAGCAGGAAAAAAAGTTGTTATATTTGACCAGGGCCCCATCGGTTTTGGTGCCAGCACTCGCAATGGCGGCCAGATTGGTAGCGGCAATCAGAAGATTCCCATTGATACGCTGGAAAGCCGATTTGGCGCAGTCAAAGCAAAAAACTTGCTGAACGAGGGCGTGCAAATGCTCGCCCATTTAAAACAGCTTATTGCTCAGGAAGGAATCGACTGCGATTTACAGGAGGTCGGACGCTTTAGGGGCGCAGTTCGTCCAAAACACTATGACGCGATGGCCCGCGAAATGGAGGCTTTAAACAAGCGCACCCATGTCGAATTTCACATGATTCCCAAGTCTGAACAGCATCAAGAGGTGAACACTGATTTTTATTATGGCGGTTATGTGTTACCCGGGGACGGTCTGATCCATCCAGGAAAACTGCATCAAGGCATTACAAAAGCAGCTCAAGCCTCTGGCGTAACATTACAAGCAAACACCACCGTCACTGATATAAAGAAAACAGCACAAGGCTTCCATTTAAAAACCGATTCAGGCGCTGTTACTGCGCGTGACGTGATTCTAGCCACCAATGGTTATGGCGGCAGTACCAATTCAAAAACTGAACGCCAAATCATTCCCGTGGGCTCAGCAATCATTGCAACGGAAGAGCTCTCAACGGACAAGGTAAAAGAACTCGTACCCCGAATGCGGGCCTATGGAAATTCCGCCAACGCCTTTCATTATTTCCGCCCCTCCCCTGATGGAAAGCGTATTTTATGGGGTGGTCGCGTCGGCCGCTGGGGGGATCATATGATTCAGGGAGAAAAACAAAAAAACTGGCAGGCTTTTCGGCATCTTCGAGACGATATGGTCAACGTCTTTCCAAGCCTGAATAACGTTCAAATTGAGTTCTGCTGGTCAGGCTTAATCGGTTATAGCTTCGATGATATGCCCCATCTTGGCATTAATGAACAAGGCGTTCACTATGCCTGCGGCTATTGTGGAACAGGCGTCACTCGCTCAGTTTATCTGGGTTCCAAAATTGCTGAACGGATTATTAATCATCAAGCGGGCAACACCCCTTTTGGCGAAACGCCCTTGCCCAGTCACCCATTTCAAGCGGTAGCCCCTCAAATGGTTCCTGTCGTTGAACGCTGGTACCGTTTACGTGATTGGTCAGGACTGTAAACTACTTCTGATTTACGGCCGCCCCAAGTCCTTCTCATTTCTAAATGGCATCGTTAGAACGGCCATTGTGCGCCAATAGCGGACTGTCAAAAAACATAAAAGCTCATAACACACTAAGAATATTGAGGCTTTTTGTACTATCAGCGCCTTCTAACGTCTCACTTTTAGCTTTAAATTAAAATCGGTGAGGAGGATTACCAAGGAAGAGCAAAACGCCTTGAGCTCAACACATGACCAACGAATAAGTAGCGGGCTTTTCCAGAGCTTCAGCGTGGCAGAGTTATCTCAACTTCAAGTCCACCGCTGACATAGTTTCGAACAACAGCAATATCCCCCCCATGTAAACGGATTGCACGTTGGGCAATGGCTATACCCAGGCCATCATGACAGATGCAAAACCTGCGATGAAATCGATGCATAAAGCCATGAAAATCAGTCGCAAAAATCTTCATTCGCTGATGGAAGGCAGCGACTATGACGCCGATGCATTCAACCAAGCGGCTAATGATCAGGCCAACCTCATGGCGCAACAGTTAGTTTTTATGGCTCAAACCACAGCGGAAATTTTTAAAATACTCTCACCTGAGCAGCAACTGCAGCTTACCGACAAGTTTGAATCAAGAAAGCATCACTAGACCGCTTGTACAGTCACAAAAAGCCTCGCGCCTTGTGCGGGGTTTCTTGTGCACGAATGTCCGAGAAGGGTTGTCAGCTCAACCGATCGATGCAACACATGCGTCAAATCTATCTGCCGGTGTATGCCATGTTCGGACTCTGATAACCGCTATGTCTGATTGAAGTAATTTAGCTGGTGCAACTATAACGCTGGATGACAGAGTTTTATTTTCTACCCAAATACGGCAGACAGCTGCTGTGTTAGCGCTTGCAGCCCCTGGCCTTTGTTACTGATTTTCCATGCCAGAAAACTATCGTGGCCAGAATCCTCATCCAACGCCAAAGGTATGAGTTCGCCATTGCTGAGGTGCTTTTGAATACGCTGTCGCGGCAGATGGCCGATCCCAATTCCAGCCAGTATCGCTTCGACTTTTTGATCGATATTCTGCACGTAGAACACGTTCCCATCGCTGCTTAAGCCTTCACTGCGTGCCACATCAACCAAGGATGTATCGTGTGTGATGACGCGTCGGAGTTTAGGAAAGGCCGTTTTTAAGGCCTCACGGTTGCCAGCCAGGCTCGCCCGCACATGGTGAGAGGCAATCACCGGTAACAGTTCGGTACTAGCCAACGGTATGGCACGATAGCCCTTTTGTAGGGGTACGGGTCCAGGCGAGCCTACAATCAGGTCAACCTGACCTTGTTCGAGGGCTTCCCAACCGCCGTTGAGCACACATTCACGAATGTCGACTTCAATAGTGGGGTGTTCGATGAGGAAATCGTGCAGCACGCCAAAAAATATCGAATACGATTGGTGCGACTCTATGGCGATACTGATGCGGGGCTCCCAGCCCGTGGCGATTTCTTTTGCCTTATTAGCCAGGCGCGCCGTGGTTTGAAGTATTTCTCTACCCTCTGCCAGCAGTAATCGCCCTGCTGGCGTTAAAATCGAGCGGCGTCCCTCGCGCCGAAACAGGGCAATATCCAGCTGCTCCTCCAGCTTTTGCACAGTGTAGGAAACGGCCGAGGTAGCTTTGTTCAGTTCTTCTGCAGCTTTTGCAAAACTTCCACGCCGATCAATGGCATCAAGCGTTTCCAACGCTTCTATAGTTATAGGGTTTCTGGTCGCCATAGTGATATCCCAATAGTTCTAATATTTAGACCATTCTAAACAAGAAACAGGTCTTATTGCGAATATCACAATCATTACAATAACTCCATCACTTAAGAAAACACACAAATACCGTTTTGGAGAGATGAACATGAAATCACTAATTAACAAAATAACCACCACGACCACCGGCTTGGATACCTTACCTCTTCGCGTGGGTGCCGGTGCAATCTTCGCCGCTCACGGAGCACAAAAATTATTCGGCTGGTTTGGCGGATATGGCCTGGAGGGTACTGCCGGCTGGATGACTTCCATTGGGCTTGAGCCGGGTCTGCTGATGGCGGCAATGGCCGGTGGCGCGGAATTCTTCGGTGGTTTGCTCCTGATTGTCGGCTTACTGGTTCGTCCAGCTGCATTAATGTTAGCGATCACCATGGTCGTGGGGATCGTCACGGTTCACTTGCAAAACGGTCTATTCATGGCAAATAACGGCTACGAATTTGGCCTGGCTTTACTGGCGGTTAGCGTTGGTCTGGTGTTCAGAGGCGCAGGTAGCCTGAGTGTAGATCGCTTACTGCAAAGCCAACTGGCGAAGTAAACGCCAGCCACGCAAATCAACATAATTGAACCAAGAGATGGAGCAAAAACATGACCGTATTACATATCAATAGCAGTGCTCAACTGAGCAATTCAAATACTCGCATCATTGGACAGTATCTGGTTAACGCGCTGGGCGAGCGAGTGATTCACCGAGACCTGGCACAGCAACCGTTGCCACCTATCCGTGCAGAAGATCTGATGGCTGTTCATGGTTCATCTGACAGCCAGCGAGCCAGCTTGCAGCCGCAACTGGCATTGTCAGAGCAGCTGATTACTGAACTGAAAAGCGCCGATACACTAGTGCTAGGCGCACCGATGTACAACTTTGGGATTCCGGCCTCATTAAAGCAGTGGATCGATGCGATCTGTCGTGCAGGTGTTAGCTTTAAATATACCGAGCAGGGCCCGGTGGGTTTATTGGGGGTAAAGCGGGCTTTCATTATCACCGCCACTGGAGGCACACCTATCGGCAGTGAAATGGATTTTGCCAGCCGCTATCTAGAGCACATTTGCCGGTTTATAGGCATTAACGAGGTGTTTCATATCAATGCCAGTGGTTCAAAAGGCAGTCCAGAGCAAGTGATTGCTCGGGGTAAAGAGCAGGTTGATGCCTTGATGGCGGGTGTTCATTCCAGCGATATTTCAGGGGCAGCATAATGGGATTATTACAGAAGGGTCAATGGGTCGATCAGTGGTACGACACCAAAAACAGCAGCGGTGAATTCCTCCGTCAGGACAGCCGTTTCAGGAACTGGCTAACCCCGAATGGTGAAGCCGGCCCCAATGGTGAGCTCGGCTTCAAAGCGGAAAAAGGGCGCTACCACCTCTACGTGTCATTGGCTTGCCCGTGGGCACATCGCACGCTGATTTTTCGCCAGATCAAACAGTTGCAAGACACTGTCGATGTCACAGTGGTCGAGTCGACCATGCTGGAAAACGGCTGGGAGATGAGCGATCCGCTGTACGGTTTGGACTTCCTTTATCAGCTGTATTTGAAAGCCGATGCCAAATATGAAGGCCGCGTTACGGTGCCGGTATTATGGGACAAGAAAACACAGACCATTGTCAGCAATGAATCCTCGGAGATTATTCGAATGTTCAATACTGCGTTTAATGCTTTAACCGGCAATACGACGGATTACTATCCGGAGGCTTTACACGAGACGATCCACGCCTTGAACGACCGTATTTACGACACCATCAATAACGGTGTCTACCGAGCCGGTTTTGCAACTTCGCAGGCCGCCTATGAAACGGCATTTCATGCCTTATTTGATTCGCTGGACTGGGTTGAAGGGCTGTTAATGCAGCAGCGCTATCTGGCGGGCGATCAGTTGACAGAAGCCGATTGGCGCTTGTTTACCACCCTGATTCGTTTTGATGCGGTGTACTTTGGGCATTTTAAAACCAATCGTCAGCTACTGGCCGATTACCCCGCGATCAGTGGTTATGTGCGCGAGCTATACCAAGTGCCTGGAGTGGCTGAAACCATCAGCTTTGAGCACATCAAAACGCACTACTATGCCAGCCACCTTATGATCAATCCCACGGGAATTACCCCCATGGGGCCGGAGCAGGACTTTACCGCACCCCATGGTCGAGAGAGTCTTAAAGCCGCATAACTCTTTTTCAATATGACAATTTTGGAGAAAACGAATGAGAAAATTAGTACAGGTCATTAATGCCAGGCCCACTCACGATGGTGACGGAGTCAAAATTAATCGCCTCGCTGGTCGACAGCTACACCAGGCACTTAACCCGTTCTTGATGATTGATGAAATCAATTCTGACGATTCCGCAGACTATATCGGCGGCTTTCCAGAGCATCCTCATCGAGGCTTTGAAACCATTACTTACATGAAATCCGGGCGCATGCGCCACCGTGATCATATGGGCAATGAGGGAGTCATTGGTGCTGGCGATGTACAGTGGATGACAGCAGGTGCCGGAGTACTTCACTCTGAAATGCCCGAGCAGGAGCAAGGCTTAATGCACGGCTTTCAAATATGGCTGAATTTACCTGCCGCCGAAAAAATGAAGCCAGCGGCTTATCAGGAAATTCTCAATGCCGATATAACTGAGCAGCGCCTGCCTGACGGCGGGGTGGTTCGTGTCATCGCAGGTGAAGTGACAATAAACCAACAGACACTGCACGGTTCGCTACCAGAAATTTCGACACAGCCCGTTTTGATAGATGTGCAACTGGCGGCTAACGAAACCGCTGAATTGTCTTTCAATACCGAAAACCCGGCACTGGTATATGTCTATAAAGGCGCAACGGATTTGATAACATCGCGGCAACTGGGCATCTACGCCAACGGCAATACATTAGACCTGAAGGCTGGGCCCTCGGGCGCAGAACTATTGGTACTCAGCGGCCGGCCTATTAACGAGCCGGTGGTGCAATACGGTCCTTTTGTGATGAATACGCAAGAGGATATTGAGCGCGCTTTAAAGGACTTTCAGAACCCACAGTTTCTCAGCGGATTAACGTCCAATAAAAAGGAAGGATAACACCTGGGAAATTTTAGCCCCTGATTAGATTTCTGAAGAGAGAAGGAAGGGCAATGATTGAATACAGCATTAATGATGAGGAAACTTATCGTCATCAAGGGTCGAAAGCAGTCATCCTCGCCTCTAAGTATTCCCAACGATTGGCCGTTAGGAATACTTAGACATGGGACAAAGCAAAACCTGCTTCCAATGCAATTAACCAAATTTACCGAACATCAAACGAGTCACTGAGGCGGCGTTGTTGAATTTCGCTGTAGAACGTATCCCACCACACTCCGCCGATTGCTCATCAACGTATAAATCCCACTACCAACAATAATCACACTGCCTATCAACGTGATAGTATCGGGCCGCTCGCTAAACACCAGCGCGCCCAACAACAGCGCAAACACCAGCCGGGTATAACGAAAGGGGGTAACAACCGAGACCTGTCCCGAGCGCATGGCGACTGTTAACAAATAATAGGCCATGACGCCAAACAGGGTCGCTGCTGCAATTTGCACGCCGGACATCAAATCTAACCAAACCGCACTGCCACCGTACGGCATCATGACTAGTCCGGTGGGAATAAGGATAAAAAAGCCGTATACGCCCAACTGCACATGAGACAATTCAGCCGGTGCGGCACGGGTCGCCAGGTCACGTCCGGCAAATCCCAGCATGCCAACCACGGCAAACAAAGAGGCCGGTTCAAAACTGTCCAGTCCGGGACGAATAATCATCAATACGCCCACAAAACCAATCAAGATGGCGAGCCAACGCGACCAACCTGCCCGCTCGCCAAAGAAAATGGCCGCACCGGCAACCACCACCAGCGGTGTCGCCTGAAGAATGGCCGACGCGCTGGTCAGCGGCGTCAGGGTGATCGCCAGCGTAAAGCCCAAGCGCCCAGCTATTTCACACACCACACGTATTAAGATCGCAGGCGATAAAATGGCGCGGCTGAAAATGGCTTCGCGCCGTTTTAAGGTCATCGCCATAAATGCCAGCGTGCCGCCCACACCAAACAACACCAATATTTCACCAACCGGCACGGTGCTGGAGGCGGCTTTGATGAACATATCCTCCAGAGAGAAAGCGGCCATCGCTAGCACCATGGCAATGCTGCCGCGCGTGTTATCCACTATTTTGTCCTCAAGGGTGCGTTTATTGCGGTAACGGTCCAATAAAACGTGTTTTTTCAATAACCCGGGTTGCCTGATCCGCAGAGCTGATAACAAACTCAACCGGCACATTCACCGCATTTAACAAAGTCGGATCAATTTTCACCCGCAGCAATACTTCCGCCTGATTACCCGCAGCCACTTCAAGCTCTGTGCGTCCGGCCAGTTCGGCACCTTCCAGCCCCTGTAGGAATATCTGATAACGCTGCGAGTCCTGCGCCATATTAAGCAGGCTCATGATATAAACATTCTCAATTAAGCCCTCAGCCGTTTGCTGATACAGCTGGCCGCGATCACGTGTGACATCAACCTCAATGAGGTCACGATCAAACAGAATAAAAAAGAACAGCCCGATCATGCTCAGCAATACCGCGAAGTAGCCCAACAGCTTGGGCCGTAGCACACGGTGTTCCTGCTTGTGCTGTTGTTTATTTTCGGTACTGTAGCTGATCAAGTCGAGCGGATAAGCCATTTTATCCATCACTTCGTTACAGGCGTCGATACACAGCGCGCAGTTAATGCACTCATATTGCAGGCCATCGCGAATATCGATACCCACCGGGCAAACCTGTACACACAGCTGACAATCGATACAGTCACCCATGCCTTGGGCCTTGTGATCCACGTCCTTTTTGCGTGCGCCGCGTGATTCACCTCGCTCGGCATCGTAGGAGACGATCAGCGTATCGCTATCAAACATCACCGCCTGAAAACGCGCATAGGGGCACATGTATTTACACACCTGCTCACGCATCCAACCGG
>Ga0209395_1002572_pt1 | contig 23429 bp, 19 predicted proteins | sample GOMGulsemesocosm_3_FD_184635 | JGI IMG/M metagenome (GOLD analysis project Ga0209395, IMG submission 184635) | Methane-oxidizing microbial communities from mesocosms in the Gulf of Mexico - GOM9D Gulf of Mexico (SPAdes) (version 2) | ecosystem: Environmental > Aquatic > Marine > Cold seeps... | reverse complement strand
TGAATAATGATGCTGTTGAAGTATTAGAACACATGATTCCTGAAAAAAGTTTATCGACATTCCAGCTTTATTTCCCAGATCCTTGGCATAAAGCACGCCATAACAAGCGTCGTATTGTAAATGAAACCTTTATTGAAAATATGCGCCATAAATTGGTTGTTGGTGGTTTAGTGCATATGGCAACTGACTGGGAACCGTATGCAGAGCATATGTTAGAGGTGATGAATGCAACTTCTGATTATAAAAACACCGTTGAAGGTGATTACGCACCACGTCCAGATTGGCGTCCGCTAACTAAATTTGAAAATCGTGGCCAACGTTTAGGTCATGGTGTTTGGGATCTGTTGTTTACGCGTATTAGCTAAAGCAGATTTTAAAACAACATGTAACAAGTTCAAAGGCGAGCATTGCAACGGTAATGCTCGCCTTTTGCTTTACAGTTAGGCAGAAAATAAATCGCGCTATAAGCATGGAATTATAAAGGGGTAATGGTGGTCAACAGCAGTCAGTTAAAACAAAGTTATGAGCAACACGGTTATTTTGTGATTAAAGATTATTTTAGTGCCACTGAGATGGCCTCACTGAGAGAGGTGATCTTATCTTTCCACGAAGTATGGAAAAAAGACAATGCTGATTTCTATGAAAAAGAGGAAGCGTTTAACTCTTCTCTAATTACTGCTAGCGAATATTTAGCTAACGACGAGCGCTTAAAGCTGTTTAACTTTTTAAGCAGTCCATCAGTGATGGATATCGTTAATAGCGTTATTCCTACTTCCCCTACGTTTATGAACACACAGCTGTTTTTTAACCCTGTTGATGCACAGCAAAAAAACTTTTGGCATCGCGATTGCCAATATGACTTTGATTTAGAAGATCAGCAAAGAATTATTCAAGAGACGCAGGTTACTCATCTACGTATTCCTATCTTTGATGAATTGGGGATGGAGCTAATTCCGGGCACACATAAACGCTGGGATACTCAAGAAGAGCTGAATGTACGCGAAGAGACTAACGGCAGTGAAGCGCATCACGAACTTGCGGGTGGTGTAAAAATTCCATTAGCAGCTGGGGATGTATTGGTGTTTTCTGCGGATATGATCCACCGTGGTTTATATGGAATGGATCGTTTAGCCTTGGATATGTTGGTATTTGATCCATCGGGTGATTATGTAGATTACATTGATGATGATTGTTTGCCGGATGGTGATATGTTGAAGCTGATTAAAGACCCAAGCATCTTTTTGAATAGTATGAGTCTAAAGGCCACTACAGCAGAGCTTTGTGAGAAAGCGAGCTAAGTTTGTTTAGTCTAGAAGTCGCGTCATTCCAGTTCAACACGCTACCGGAATGACGCGCCACTGGGCATTAAACCTTTGTAGTACATAACAAAAGGTTTTCGTTTAACACCGTTAATAGGTCCACTCGGCTCACTATGCCTATTAGCTTGCCCTCTTCCACTACAGGGAAAGTATCTGCTGTTTCTTGTTGTGTCTTAATCACCACTTCAGATATTTTTTCATCAAGTGATAAAGCTAAGTAAGATTTAGCCATAATATCATTCACTTTTACTGGTTGGTCGCAATGATAACCACTGATTAGTAGCGCGCGATGACAATCAACCTGCGATACCATTCCTAGTAACTTATTTTCCTGATTCACCACAGGTAAATGTGTTTGATGGGCACCTGCTAGCTTCGTTACTATTTCTTGCAAAGGTGTTTGGCACTGTACTGTTGTTGGGCTATTTTTCATTATTTCTTTAACTGTTTGTACATTCATTTTCATTCCCCTTTATCGCTTAATCATTTGCTGTTGAAGTAATAATAAACACAAATGTTAAATAGATAAAATCGATTGTTTTTATTGGTCTGATAGGTTTTATCTTTTTTTGTGTGGTGGGGAGAGCGCTTGCCCAAAAACACTACTCCAACAAAGCTAACATCTGATCTACATGCAACTTACCACTGACTTTCTCATTACCTTCTAACAAGTTATTCGCCAAATCGCGTTTTTGATCATGTAAGGCCATAATTTTCTGTTCAATACTGTTTTCCATAATCATACGGTAAATCGTCACAGGGCGTTGCTGACCCATACGGTGCGCGCGATCCGAAGCTTGATCTTCAACGGCGGGGTTCCACCAAGGATCCATATGGATCACATAATCGGCAGCGGTTAAATTAAGGCCCGAACCGCCGGCTTTTAAGCTGATTAAAAACAGATCTCCCTGACCCGATTGAAAGTCATTAACTGCTTGTTGGCGTTTTTTGGCTGCTGTTGAACCATCTAAATATTGAAAGCTGATATTGCGCTTAATAAGTTCTGCTTTGAGTAAAGCTAGGTGCCCAACAAACTGGCTGAATACTAAGGCTTTATGGTTGTTTTCAACCAACTCTTCGACCAGTTCGATAAATGCGGCTTGTTTGGCGCTACTGATGGTGAGATCGCTATTAATCAGTTTAGGGTGACAACAGGCTTGGCGTAAACGGGTTATTTCAGCTAATATCTGCAATTTTTGTTTGCCTGAATTTTGTGACTTATTAGCTTTAAGACTTTCCACAGCTTGTTGTCGGCATGACTCATAAAAAGCTAACTCTTCACTGTCGGCTTTAATGCTGAGGTTAATATCGGTGCGGGCTGGTAGTTCTGTTAATACTTGTGATTTTAAGCGTCGTAGAATAAACGGTTTAATCAAGGTACGTAACTGCTCTGCAGCAATCTGATCTCCTTGTTCAATTGCTATCGAAAACTGACTATTAAAGCTTTCTAAAGAGCCCAATAAACCTGGGTTGATAAAGTTAAACAGGCTCCAAAGCTCTGCAAGGTGATTTTCAATCGGTGTACCCGTGGTGATAATTTTAAAATCCCCCTTAAGCAACATAGCGGCTTTGCTACGTTTGGCTTGTGGATTTTTCAGTGCCTGCGCTTCATCGGCAACGATGGTGCTAAATTGAACCTCTTTGAGCGTCTCAATTTCTGTTTGTAATAACCCATAACTACAAATAAGCAGGTCAAACTTATCGGCTTGTTGAATTTTTTGTTGACGGTTTTTACCCGCTAAATTAATGATACGTAAGTCCGGTGCAAACTTAGTAGCTTCACTCTGCCAGTTTAAGCAGACTGAGGTCGGTGCTAAGACCAGTGTTGGTCCTTGTTCTGCACGGTTGAGAATAACGGCCAATGATTGCAGTGTTTTACCCAGCCCCATATCATCGGCTAAACAGGCGCCTGCTTGCCAGTGTGCAAGGCGTGATAACCACTCAAAACCCTGTTGTTGATAATCTCGTAATGTTGCTTTTAAGTTAGCAGGCACTTGCGGTTGTAGTCGGTAAGCTTGATTAACTTTGTTGAGCTGTTTATTCCAACTAGCATCACTCTCAATTTGCATACCCTCACTTATCTGCTCGATGCTTTGGCTAACCAGTGGCGTAAACACCAGGCTATTGTTATCTGTTTGGCTTATCCCTGATAGCCCGTGTAAACGCTGATATAGCTGCTCAGTTAAGGCTATATATTGACCGTTTTTTAAGGTGATAAAGCGTCCTGACGACGCGGACACTAAGGGTAATAACTCTGCTAAGGGCACAACAGTGCTTTCATCAATCACTAATTGCCCAGTTAACTCAAACCAATCTGTTTTTTCACCCACATTGATGTGCATATTGCTTACATCTACTGTTTTGTTTAGCTTGATCGTTTTCCCCTGTGGCCACAGTAAGACCACTTGTGGATCTGTTTGCAGTGTTTCAAGTGTGCACAGTGCCAGCTGAGGATCGTCGATAATCCATTGTGGATCTTGGTTGTTGTTAGCAGGATCTAACTGCAATACAGGCACACGCTCAGCCAGTAAACTAAGTTGCTGTGACTCCTTTTGAAAGTCACGTGTGGTTTGTTGACGTTTTCCCTGAATCTCGCTAATGATCACTTTACTGCCAACGGCTGGTTTACAGCTTGGGCCGTGCAAACCTAAGGGGAAAATATTAGCGACTATTTTTAACCGCCCTTGATCAAGCTGATTAATTTGTAGATAAAGGCGTCGATCACTTTCAATGACTTCACCGTGTTGATAATCACCACAGTTATTTGTCTGAATAACCAATGAGGGCGCGATGCTGCTGATTGATTCTAATACTTTTTGTTTCGCCTGTGCGGGTACAGTTAATCCTTGCTTGCTGAGTATATTGGCGATTTTTTTGTGTTGTCGAGTATAGGTCACTAGGTTAATTTTATATGCACTCTCTTTGATAACGCTGATATTACCTTCAGGGAAAGGTTGCAAGGTAAGTTTCAGGTGCTTGCCTTGTTCTGTGATAAACAGTGTTGGTGCGTTATTAGTGACACTAATGTTTTGCTGAGTATCGTTAGGCCAATAGAGTGCGGGGTGGTTAACCGCGACTAATAAGCTTTGTGTTTTTAAGTCAGGTTGGTTGAGTTCACTATTATTGATTGTTTTAATGATGCGTAGATCGGCCTTGCTGAAGTAGTCTTCACTGCTTAGATCGCTGTGTTTTTCAAGTGACAGTGCGCTACCCTTTGTCCATGAACCATCTTTTTTTAATTTTTGTAAACGTGGGGTAAGCGCCAATGTTTCTGGCATTAACCACCAAATCAAGCGTGTATCGACTGCTTTTTGAGTGACTTCATTGGCATCGCTATCATCATCATCGGTAGCATTTAGATTAGCGTCGAGATGCTCACTGCTTAAGGGCTGCATTAATTGGTACAGTGCAGGTATGGCGGTTTTTTCTGATGTATATTTATCACTGACTTTGGCGAGTATAAGTAAGGCTTGCTGTGCAAAAAAATGATAGTTATTTTTCTGTGCGCTTAATAAAGATTGCTCAAGGGTTATTTTGCCTTGAATTGCTGTTAGGCCATCAAACCAATAACGAGTGATTAGATCAACTAACCCCGAGAGTGCAATCGCCTGTGGTTGCCTTGCGTAATTAACTGTATTGACCAGACTATTTCCTGATAATTCCACGGCTTGTTTGAAAATAGAATAAAGCTGCACGGTTGCTTTATCAGGATTTCTACTGATAGCGTCGCCTGCTAATTGTTTTACTTTCTCACTGTTACCCGCTGCTAAATTGGCTAACAGATAAAAGATATTTTCAAAATCAAACAGTTGAGCATGGCGTTTTTTAGTTTCTTGGCGTTTTCTCGTCAGTGCTAATTCAAAAAGTGGTAGCGCACTTTTCACTTCCCCTTTTAACAGGGTGAGGGTGGCATTGATGGCGATTGGCCAGGCGCTTTTTTTCGATAATAATTTAGGCACCAAATCATACTGACCACGCAGTAAATATTGCTGCGCCAGAAGGGCTGCAAACATCGCTTGATGTTTACCGGTTTGTTGTAGGTGCTGTTGGTAGCATTTTTCTGCCAAGGCAAAAAAGCGATCGCTATTTTCTAAAGTTAATGACTTTCGCGTTAGCAGTGCAGCAAGTACTTGAAATTGAAAAGCTAAGCGACAGCTTAAAAACCATTTTGTATTTTTTTCACTGTCATCGGGGAAATCACAACAGTTGATAAATTGATCGCTATATACACACTCTATTTGCTCAAAAGGCATTAAGTTAAGTTCGTCAAAGAGTAGCTGCTGTTGGTTGTTAACAATAAACAGACGAATTTTCCACTGCGGTAGTGCTTCTAACTGATTGTTAAGCAGATGATAAGGCATCGATTTAGAGAGTAAGACCCGCTTGATTTCACTATCAAGCTGATTATTTATCGCTTTGCGTGCAATGGGCTCCACAATTAATGCATTGCATAAATAGCTATGTGGCTGCTGTGCTGTAACGAGTAAACCTAAGCGTTGCATATTCTCGCACCAGCTATGGTTAATTTGCTCGGAAACGAGTTTGTGTGCCTGTGTTTTCCAGCCAGTAGCGCGTGCTAAGTTCGCTAGCTCAGCTTGCGTTAATGGTTTGCTAATGGTCGCCAGTAGAATCAACACTTGCTGAAATAGCTTGTCTAATTTATCAAACTCATTGAGTAACTGAACGCGGCTTAGGTTAGGTTTCATTAGTGTCTACTTTTATCATTTAATTAAAAGAGGGTGGCATCGTTGCCTGCAATTTAGATCAATGGCAGATGACTGAACTCTGCTTTAATAAAGTCTTTAAAAGCCTTTGCCTTTGGAGATAAAGGCCCGCCTGAGAAAACCAAGTATAAATTTCCCGGTTGTGATGATTCCCAGTGCTCGAGTATGGGCACTAATTTTCCGCTATCGATATATGGCTTTTGCACTGAGGGAGGCATTAGCGCGATACCTCCTGCTGCTAGTGCTGAGTCAGCTAAAAAAAGTGTATCCTGACAGGTGATATGTCCTTCGAGATAAAAGTTATCACGCTTTTGTGGCTGTGCTAATGGTTGCATGCTGATATTAATACCTGAACCAAAGGTACGTGGTACAAGTAACCGATGCTTTTGCAACTCTGAAGGATGTTTAGGTATTCCATGTTTTTCAAGGTATTTTGGGCTTGCAGCAAAACCAAGGCCGACCTTAGCAAGTAGCAGTGCGCGATGGTTGGAGTCTGGCAAATCCCCGGAAGTGAGACGAAACGCAAAATCAATCTGATTTTCTTGTAATGACAATAACTCCGTTGTCAAAACCATATCGATACTGACTTGTGGATAGAGTTCAGCGAAACGACCTAAACACTTGCCGAGATTTAATACATTAGCAAGGCCTTGTATCACGGTAACACGTAGATGCCCTTGTGGAGTCACTTGCTGGTCTAGTAATTCATCCTGTGCCATATCTAAAATTTCTAACGCTTCTGTAACACGTTGTCGATAAGCCATGCCATCAGCCGTTGCCTGAGCTCGGCCTGAATTGCGCTGTATTAATGCAGTACCTAGTTTTTCCTCTAAGCGAGAAATTCGTTTACTGACAGATCCTTTGGTTTCAGCGAGTGCACTTGCTGCCGCTGTGATTGAGCCTTTATCAACCACTGCACAAAAAGCACGTAAATCTCGTAAATTGATATTGGTTTCCAAAGTGGCAACTCCATGTTGTTTTTTTGCCGTCTAGTATCACATTTAGGAAACTATTAATCTAGCTTCAACATAAACAGAGTAAGTCTTTAATAGAGGTAACAATATGAAAATTTTAGTCATTGGCGCAACAGGCACTATCGGCTCAGCTTTAGTTAAATCATTAAACGAAGAGGCTTTTCAAGTGATCACTGTAGGAAGAGGGATTAAGCCAAACAGTGAGATGAAGTTAGATTTCATTGCCGATTTAGAAAATATTGCCACCATTGAAGCGGTCTTTAAAGAAATTGGCCCCGTTGATGCTGTGGTGAACTTTGCTGGTGGTGCTGCACTTGGTAAGGTATTTGGCAGCGAAGCGACACCTTTAGATGATTATAATATTGGTTTTCAATCTAAACTGATGGGGCAGGTAAAGCTTAGTAAATTGGCTGTTGAGTACTTAAAACCTGGTGGCAGCATTACCTTAATTAGTGGCCAAACAAGTGTTATTCCTGTGTTAGGTATGACGGCAGCTGCCATGGTAAATGCCGCTATTGATACTTTTGTGCAGGGGGCTGCGTTGGAGCTTAGTGATAATAAACGCATTAATAGTGTAAGCCCGGGTATGATCAAAGAAACGATGTTACAGATCCCTGGTTTAGATGATAGCGGAGCGGTTGAGCTTAAAGAGGTGGTTGCCATCTATAAAAGGGCAATAATGGACACTCATGTAAATGGTAAAAACTTAGTGGCAAGCACAACAGATAACCACATTGCATTAAAAGCTTTTGGTGAATTTTTAGCGACTATGGCTAAGCAGTTTTAATTCAGATAATTAGCATTAACAAAATAAAAGAGAGTGCCGTTTAAGTGCACTCTCTTTGTCGTTTAAAAGAGTAACTATTGATTGCTCTTATCTATGCGGAATAACTGTGATTACAAAGCGCTCCAAAACCACGAGCTAATAGCTGGGTTATACCCTGGGTTGCTATTCGCTGCTTGGTAAGTCCTACCTTGGTAGCTTACTTTGCTACCCGCTTCATAATATTTACCAGAAACCCAGTTAGCGACAGTAGGTGTTGGAGGTGTGACCGATGAGCCAACTACTTTCCAAAACCAAGTGCTTTGTGTTGGGTTATATCCTGGATTAGCATTTGTTGCTTGGTAGGTTTTACCTTGGTAAATAACTTTATCACCTGCATTGTAATATTGACCAGACACCCAGCTATTATCACCCGGTGTTGGTGGTAGCGTTGGCGGACTTGTTGGTGTTGGAGGTGTTACCGTTGAGCCAACCGCTTTCCAAAACCAAGTGCTTTCTGTTGGATTATAACCAGGGTTACCGTGCGTTGCTTGGTAGGTTTTACCTTGGTAAGTTACCTTATCACCCGCATTGTAATATTGACCAGAAACCCAACTATCGCCTCCAGGTGTTGGTGGAAGTGTTGGCGGAGTTGTTGGTTTTGGTGGTGTTACCGTTGAGCCAACCGCTTTCCAAAACCAAGTACTTTCCGTTGGATTATAACCAGGATTACCATGAGTGGCTTGGTAGACCTTACCTTGGTAGCTTACCTTATCGCCTGCATTGTAATATTGACCCGCAACCCAAGCTTTTGTTATGCCTGATGTAGGTGGTGTACCACCGTTGCAGACGTTACTTATTTGCCCGTTGATAGCTTGGTCGATAGCAGTCAGCAGAGAGGTATGATCATGGGTATCTTGAGATAGCTCCCAGTTCATAATACCGCCAGCTTTTTCTAATGCTAAACGGGTTTTTTTCTGAATAGTGGGAATGCCATTATATCCAGCACCACTGTTTGTCACATCTTTACAGGCTGCATTTGCTTCTGAGGCAACAATATCTTTGTAGGCTTTTGCTGGCTGAGAATAAAAGGGAACACCTAAGACTGTTTTCTCTTTGGGTAACCCTTTACCCTGCCAGTAAGCGATTGATTGTTCAGCCATTTGGTAGCTTGAGTGGTGCTGGCCATTTGAGTGAGGTGCATCGTAAGCCATTAAGTTTAAGAAATCGACATCATCAAATACCTCGCGTTTAACACCTCTTCCACCCCAACCAGAAGCGGCAACCGCTGCTGTGAGGTATTTACCACGACTATGCAACTCTAGTGACAGTTCATCCATTAACAGTGCAAAATTATCGGCAGTGACACCTGAATCAGGGTACTCCCAATCCATATCAACACCGTCTAGGTTGTATTGTTCAACAAAAGCCATTACATCTCTAACAAATTTTGTTCGCCCATAGGCTGTGGCAGACATATTTTCAAATTCATTGGCTCGGCTACCATTCCAACCACCAATTGCGATCCCTGCTTTTACGCCGTGCTGATGGCTTAATTGCACCATGGTGCTTAATTTTTGTGGTGAGGCAATCGGTTTTAATGAACCATCCGTATTCAGTAATAGAAATGAGTAGTTTATGTGGGTTAGTTTATCGTATTGAACCTGTTGAACTGAACCGCTCCAAGAGGGAAAGTAACCTACGCTTTTAAAATTAGAAACTTGCGCCTGTGCAGAGCTTACAAGCAGGGCTGCAAGTGCCACTCCTTTGGTTATTTTTGATAAGTGAAACATTTTATATCCTTATGAAATATTAAGTTGAATGAGCCCAAATAAATGCAAGTGTGCACTTTCAAAGGGCTGATCTTCTTCTCAAAAATTTACGTTGATAACTGCATTATTAACAGCGTGTTTTATTGCCTTAATATAATTGTCAGAGCGTAAAATGATTGAGTCACTTTAGGTTACTTCTGAAGCGTGTTAAAAAATAGCCATATCAATGCTAGGATTCACTGAAGTAACTTTAATAACTTAATTATCAGTGTGTTGTGATTGTTTGTTGTTGTGTGGCTATTCACCAAAATATCTTTATAGGTCATGTCTCAAGAGCATATAACTCGAAAACTTAACTGCCAATATTGCTTATCAACATTCTGCTGATAATCACTTTCCTTTGCGAGTGACATTAAGCAATGCCATTCTCTCTAATTTTATTCACATTGAAGTTCATTAAATGGCGAAGTAAGTAGCGGAATACAACTTTTTTTATACCAGATAGATTACTACCGTGAGAAGCGTAAAAATCATCGGGTTGCTCATATACGCCAAAATCATCGGCAATACCTTCATTTTGGATATAGGTATCTTCGCCTTTCCAATCAACTCCTGGATTTTTTAAACATTTAGTGGCAATTGCATAACCACTAAACTCACTTTTTTTATCTGCAAAGTGGCGCTGAACTTGGTTAAGGTAAGGTTTATCAAGAATGTAACCCTCTAGATTTATCCAACGACCATTGTAAAAAACTTCTACCCAGCTATGGATAATACGCTTGGGGGCAATGGCAAAAAGGTAATTAGGGATAGCGCCACGCTGTAACTCATTAAAAATCGTAAAACCATGAAAACGTGTTTTAACACCTACTGCACGTAATAATGCAATTAACAGTGTGCCTTTAGTATTACATTGGCCGTATCCATCGGTTAATACTTGGCTTGCCGATATACGATCATCCGCGTTATAACCGAAACTGATTTCATCACGAACATAATTATAAATTTCACCAATGACTTCATACTCAGTGAGTGCTCGCCAGTTTCTTTGCTCAATTAAACTTTGAATTTTCGGGTGGTTAAAGTCCAACATCGCTGTTGTGATTAAGTAGTTGTTTAATGATTCCGTCATGGTTATCTCCTGCTTATTAATGATGTGTTTACAATAATTAATTGCGGATCAGAAAACTTGAATAAACTAGCTAACCTTTTTTAAGCAGAATATGCGCTTGTCTAATACTCATGCCGAAGTTGTTTTTAAATGTACGGCTAAGGTGAGCGCTATCGGAGAAACCTGCTAAGTGGGCCGCATCAGTGGCTGAACTATCATTTAATATTGCCTGAATTGCACAGATCATACGTCGCCATAATAAATAGGGGCGCCAAGCAATACCTAACTGTTCTTTAAACAGGTGTAAGAAACGGCTCTCTGATAAAGCGAGTTGTTGCGCAATTTCAGATGCTCGCCAATTTATGGGTTTAAGGCACTGCCCTTGTAAGCATTGGTCTAGTTGCGTTAATAGTATTTGAATACGCTTATCTGCCACGGTGCTGTTGTTAATGAATAAATCTTGCTGGGGTAATTTTAGTTGCTGTAATAAAGCATTTAAAGGAGGGGGAATTTTTTTGCCTTGAATAGGTAGAGGGGGAAGGACAGTTTCCTGCATGTTAAAAATTAAAAATGGCGCCCCGGCTAGCTTTAATGATAATACCTCTCCTAAGCGACTCTTAGGTTCGATTAACAGGATCCAGCCTTCATCCATCTGTAACTGATGTTCAATGTTGGCATCGATAATAAGTGGTTGGTTTACCGTTTGCTCATCGAGTAGGCATAGAGAGTCACTTTTAGGAAAGATAACCTGTATTGCATGATGGTGGTGAGGAACGGCATCTAAGCTGTAACCGTATATGATAACAATACCTGGCTCAATCCAAACTAGCGGTTTAATCACACTGTATGCCTTTTAAGTTAAGATAAGTTTTATGTTGCCACAGGAGCTTATTTTCAGCAAAGTTTTATGTCAGACAGCAGCGATTCACTCGGTTTTCTTTGCTTATCGTTGATTATTATTCGAATGCATTTGCTACTAATAGATACCTCTTTGAGTGGATCGTTTTGATACGTTGTGGGGAAGTAGGATTGTCATTCAGTTTTTCTCTTAAGGTTCGAATATTTTTATCCATGGATTGCCTCTGTCCGTCATAAATAATACCGGTGGTGTTTTGTGTAAGCGTTTCACTGGAAAGTATTAGACCTGCATGGGCGACCAACTGATGTAAGATTTCAAATTCAGTTGCCGTCAAAAATAACTCCTCACCAGCTAGTTCTGCGCGTCGAGCTATCATATCAATATGTAACTCACCAACTTGGAAAAACAGATTATTATTTAGGTTGGCTGGTGGTTGCGCTTTTAGGGCCTGATCAGAGTTTAATTTTATTTGTAATCTGCGAGCGCTTATTCGTTGGTTATCGGCTACTCGTTTAATCCCTAAGATTTGTTTTATGTTTTTTAGTCGCCTATTAATAATCTCGCCACTGACTTTTGTGAAATATTGAGATCCGCAGTTTTGCTTCCCTTTGAATAAAAGCTTGTTAGATAAAATCATCATAAACTGCTGACGGGACAATGCACCACTAGATAAACTAATTACTAACTGGGATATGATTTTTGACAAAATTAACCTCCGCTGTTGATGTTGTTATTGCAGTATTCATGCAGACACAGGGAAATACTAGTGATGAAATATAAGCAATTGTAAGTGTTTGTAAGCTTGTGTATTGGATATACAAAAGAAATGAACTGGCTTGGAAACGTAACACTCTCACAACCACTAGCATGACAGTATTTCTTTTAATCTTATAAAGATTCCGAGTGTTTTTTAATACAACAATTGCTGACAAAAGCTTAAAGAAATCGTTTCTTAACTCCGCTAGATTAGCTTCTAGAAATTAAAATAATTAATTAATAACGGAGTTAATAATGAACAAAAAATTATGTGCATGTCTTTTAGGTGCAGTGTGCTTACAAGCCGCTGCTAACGATAGCAGTGTCGTTAATCAGTCCAGTTTACCCTCTATTTATATTGGAGGAGGCATAGGGACGACTGATTTTTATGGCGGGGTGTTCGATGATGCAGATGATGACTTTAGTGAGTCTGTCTTTGATTTAGAGGCAAAAGATAATGCTATCAAAATTTATAGTGGTATCAACTTCAACCGCATTGTTGGGATTGAACTTAGTTATACGGATTATGGAAAAGTACAAACAAAACACGAAAGTCAGTTTCAAGGTCAACTTTCACCTAAAGCCTTAGCAGTGACTGCTAATGTAGGTTACACATTTGATAGTGGATTCCGAGCATTTGCACTGACTGGTATGTCTGCTCTTGATTTACAACAATCCAACGATTGGTTTGAAGACGAGAAAGTAGTCGCTTTGCGTTACGGCCTTGGTGGCGAGTATCACTCTAATTTATTAGATGGCATCACTTTTCGTTTAGCCTACGAAGCGGATCTTTATTCTGCTTCAGTTAACCCTCAGTATCGAAAAAATAATAGCGATAGTACTTATCTTTCTCGAGTTGACGCTTGGTACCTTGGTGTTGGTTACAATTTTTAATAAGCCATAGATAAGTTTGTGAATACTAGAGGCATATACCTCTGTTTTACAATCCTAAGCATAGGAATGAGCAATGAACAAGCATATAAAAATGATGATGAAATTAATGTTGCCAGCGATGATGGTATTACTTTCAGGTTGTGGAAATGACACAATTGATAAAATTATTGACGCGTCAGATAAACCGCGCAGTGCAAAAATTAGTTATATCAATGCAACCGATCAGGAGATGGATTTTCACCTAAAAAGCCCTGTGTATAACTCTGATGTTTATGAAAAAAAACATTTTGTAGCTTCAGTATTAAGTCGCGAAGTAAGTACGGCTAAAAGCCATAATTGGGTAGATTTTTCAAATAAAGATAAAGCTGAATTTGCTATCACCGATACAAATAGTAAAACCATTAAAATGAAGAGTAACTTTGAACTTGTTGATAACAAAGAATACTGGTCAGTTGCATGGTTAAATAATTCAACATATCAGCAAACTAACTTTGCAAAACAGCGTAAAGATGAAGTTGAAAAATATACTATTCGTGTTTTTGCAAATGAAGCATTAGCTTTGCAACGCTTGGATGAGAGTGTTGTATTTAATACAACAGAGGCTGGTATTGTGAGTGATTCTTTTACGATTGATAATTGTAATGATCTATTGGTGGGCGGGAATCAAATTGATATTTGTGCAACGGCAGAGGTTTTATCTTCTTACCTGTTAGTTGTTAATAAACAAGGGTTTATTGTGGTTGTTAGAGAGTGATAGAAAGTTTTATATTTAGTAAGCAGGAGGAGATGCATTTTGTGAGATGGCGATCTTTAATAATTACGCTCTCTAACAGTTTTAGGTCATTCAGCTAAACAATTACATCATTAAAATTTATTAAAGGATTAATTAATGACGCGTGTGAATCATAGTGAAGCGTTAATTCAGCCGAGCAAAGCGAACACTTATACTGAATTCAGGTATCACTATTTAGATAATATACGTGCTATAGCGATGTTTTTGGGCATTCTATTTCATGCGGCACTCGCTTATAGCCCTTTAGCACAGAATTTTTGGTTTACAGCTGGGAGGGAAAATTCAATGTCGATTGACATTGTCATCCTTTTTACTCACATTTTCAGAATGCCTGTTTTCTTTCTAGTATCTGGATTTTTTGCCATTATGCTTATACAAAAACGCGGTGTTTCAAGCTTTTTGAAAAATCGTAGTATGCGAATACTGTTGCCATTTATAATCTTTTTCCCGCTGTTGGGCGCTGCTATTTTTATTGCAATCGGTTGGGCTATAGAGAATGTTGAAAACCTATCGCCGATGTTGCAGTTTATTAAAACAATGCAAGATAACCCCGATGCTCCCTTACCCCCTTTATCGACGTTGCATTTATGGTTTTTGTTTAATTTATTTTTATTTGTAGTAACGACTGCTTTACTCTATAAAGTGAATTTTTTCCAAAGCAAAATTGTCCAGTCTATTTTTTCAGCTAAGTTCATTCTTTTTGTATTACCGTTATTAATGATCCCTGCCATGTTTAACCAACCAGCACCACTGCCTGCTGCAGAAAAACTCTACCCTGAGTGGTGGTCATTTGGCTTTTATGGATTGTTCTTTATGCTAGGAGGCTTTATTTTTCTAAAGCAAGGATTATTAGATGAGCTTGAACCTTATAAAAATATGCTACTAGTAGTTTCTATACTGGCTTATGTCGTTTTTTATTATCTATTACCTAATATAGCCTCGTTAGAGGAGATAATGAAAATTGCTATTAATGGATTTAAGCCGACAGCGAGTCATATTTACGTGGCAATATGTGAGTCATATATCGCAGTTTATATGACTCTTTATTGTCTGCTTTTAGGTAAAAAATACTTAAATAAGCAAAATGATTTTTTGAAACTTATTTCGGATTCATCTTATTGGGTATACCTAATTCACATACCTGTTTTGTTAATAATTCAGTTTGTTTTAACTGATATTGAAATGAATATGTGGCTTAAATTTCTCATTAGTCTTTTTTCCACATTGTTGATTGCAATATTGAGTTATCTATTATTAGTGAGAAACACACCTATTGGTTGGTTATTGAACGGTAGGAAAAATAAGCGGGCACTTGTTAAGACGGCTTCAGCGACAGAGTTATATGTTGGGAAAAATACACCTATTCAGTAATTAGAATAGGCGCTAAAAAGCACTTTAACCACAGCAACAAAGCATTAATATACTGTAATAATATTGTTTACCCATCTTTCATTTTGCATCAAACAATCATTATTGTTTTCGGTTTTTACGTGATTTTTGGGGGCTGGCACTTTGAGTTTTTGACCATTGTGCTAGCTACCTTTGTGCTTTGTTGTATGAGTTAATGATTAATAGAGTGGGTGTGTTAAGAGTGTTATTTGGCTTGTCATGTAGGAAAACAGTTTAAAAAAAATTGATAATAGTTATAGCAGTCCGCTTGAAATAAAATAAGCGCTAAACCTGCTTATTTGCAAGCGAGGTTTAGCAATAAAAGAGCGAGTATACTAAGTACAACTCGTTTTTATAATTTAATCGCCACTTTCAAGCGCAACATAAGAGTAGGTCGCTGGTGGGCGCACTTTTACATGAGATGCAACAGGCAGAAGTACTTTTAACCAGTCAGACTGATAAAACTGATCAAGTGAATTAACCTCTGCTATTTCAGTGAGTTCCCATGCGATGTGAGTAGACAGGTCTTGATATTGAATGCCCCCAGCTAACCCTTCAAGGTAATCAGAAGGCAGTTCAAAGTTGACACCTTCTTCACTTTGACTTGGTAAAATGTAAAGCCATTCATCACGACTACCATCAGTGCGTGAAAAGCTCATAAAACCTGTAATCACACGCTGTTTATCACCACTAAGGTCATATGGTGCTGTTGGGGTTTCTAATAAACCAGTGAGCAACTCAGCCTCAAATTCAGGTTGAGTATAGGTAAGCTCTACTGTTTCATCAGTCAATGGAATATGTACTCCCCAGAGCCTTACCGGTGTAGAAAGGCCAATTTTGTCTTGTTGCATTTCTGTATGAAATTCAATTTTATCAACACGTTCATTATCTAAGATATGCATGCTTGCATTAATAGCACCTGGTACTGAATAGTCATAAAGGTTGTCTGTTACATATTTGAGATAATGAGATGCATTCACTGATGTGTTGATAGTGATTTCTCGGCCTAGTTGAGCGGTTACCATCATGTCTATTGATATTTTATCATCAACTATCTGCAGGCTCGGGTTGGGCATTGTTTGGTAGTAAATCTCATCGCTTTCAAGGTGGTTCGCGACTAATAAGGCTTCCTTGCTTTTGTCGATTTCACATAGCTGTGTATTCTTGAATTGGCTATTATATGTGGATCCAGAGAAACCAGAGTAAGGCAGGTTAAGCTTTTGAGTTGTAAGGTTGCCTGGTTGAATCGCAACCGTTGTGGTTTGGCACTCACAACCTTCAGTATCATTACTTCTTACTGTTAATGTGCCTAAATCACCCACTGGGTATTGAGCAAGTACAGTAATATCTAAATCTTGTTTATCACTCTTATTGTCGCCAGCATCACGCACAATGGCAAAATTAAGGTGTGACTGTGTAAAGTCAGCCTCTACTTGACCTGTGCTGTCGGCTACGTGGCGTGACACTATACTACCGTCATCCGCGTAGGCAATAACCTCATAGTTACTTAAAGCTGATGTTTCACCGCATAGGTTCATGCTTTGAGTTGCGACTTTAAACTGATAACTAATTGGTGGTGTGGGAGTTGGCTCTTCACTAATTGACCCACCACAGGCACTGAGTAAAAGAGGGCCTGCTAGTGCTAACGTTTTTTTCATTGTAAATCCTTTTAGGCGTACCTATTTATTAACCACTACTAAAAACATAGCAAAAAGTGGTATATCGGTTGTTATGTTTGCATGTTAAGTTGTTGATGATTTTATGCTTGTTTGCATGATGCCTTATAACAACTTAACTAATCAAGGAAGATTACAATGTACAACCTAAAAACAACATTCACCGCTTTATCTATTGGCTTAGCAAGCATCTCTGCGAATGCTACTTTTATTAATGATGATGCTCACTTCGCGCATCATTGGCCTACGGTAGGTGAAGAAAATCAAGCCGCTGATTTACTCATTGGCAATAGTCTTGAATATACGATTCCTGGTTATTACACGGTAGATGTAAATGAGGCAGGTATTGATGTGTCGTTTATCAATAATGTGCATAACTTTGGTGATGCAGATACTGCTAATGGTCAATTTGGTGGTTTCATTATTAATGGCCTTAATGATTCCTCTGGTGACGATATCTCTGGTATTAGTAATTTTTCAGCTGTTGGTGAGTTCGCTGAAGGTGCAATTAGTTTTGGTAGTGATTGGGTAAGTTTAAGCTTTGATAACTTGCATGCTAATTTAGGTGACAGCATCCATTTTGATATTGACCTCTCTGATTCGGTCAGTGTTCCTGCTCCAGCTGGCAGTGGTTTAATGGCTTTTTCTTTAATGCTGTTATTTACTGCGCGTCGTTTCGTTAAAAGCGCGTGTTGATTTATGTTTTAATTAACAGTTAAACGCTAGCGTATGTGGTTAGCGTTTTTTAGTTCTTTTATTTTAAGTCTGTTAGCTCACCGTTATTGTGTAATCTCATTGGGGTTAATACCATAGTATCTTTGGTATAACCGATCTGTATAACCACTGTTCTTAAGATCATTTAGCGCTTGTGATAAACGGTATGCGGTGGATCTTTCTTTTAATCGTATAGGAAAGTTATCGTAATTCAGTTGTTGCGCTTTTTGATAGTTAGGGTTTGCCTCTTCAGTGTAATGAGGTGAGTTGCGTGAGAATCCAACGGTGAGCGCTTCCACTTTTCCACAACACTGGGTATGCAATTTCAGTTCATTTTTTCTGGGGTGTTTTTTTAAATAATAAGCAAGCGTGCCAATTTCATCTTTATAAAAATCAGCATGCTTATCTAAAATATATTCAAAGGCTTTTTCAAAGGTAAGTTCAGGTGGGGTTTTTATAGTAATGCCATATTTATCAGCATCTTCAGAGGGGCCTCCCAGAGCTAATAGAATAGTCTTACCTTTTAGTTGCCTATAGTGACTTATCTCTGGTACTTCTGTTCGTGTTAAACCAACATATAAATCGGGCAAACCATTACTGAAATAGAAGGCATAGATAGATCGCTCTTCTCTAAAGGTTAAGCCAGGGTAAAAGTCGATTGTTCCTTGCCTTAAACCTCTTAATATTCGCTTTTTAGGCTCACGAATAACGTCAAGTTTACAGCCAATCTGTTTTGCTGCTTCTGTATATAAGTCTAAATATAAACCTTTGTTGCTAGGTACAGCCTCTATTTTTGGTAGACGGGCGGTTGTTCTATAACCCATTTTGAGGGTGCAGGAGTAACTTGGTAGGCTATACAAAATAATGCAAAAAAAAGTTAAGTAGCTAATCCAGTTCATCGGGCAAATCTCCACTATTACAGCATGGCATTGATAAGTGTAGGAGAGATATTTTTATTAGTAAATTATTAGCGTCAAGCATTAAACAATGCTAATGGTTTATGATTTGTTGATATTAGTTGCTATATAACCTCAGTGCCGTATCGCTTTGCCTATTCAGAACTGAGGTTATTTACTTAATTTGTAATACTAACGGAGTTATTGAACTGTTTTAGTGATCACTGTTATTGATACTATTGTAGGTGTATTTGGTACCACTACAGCGTGATATTCAATTGCACCAATATCAGAGCGATTAGAGCGTAAGTTACCGTAATAGTCATGTGTTGGTAACTTATAGTCACCTAACATATCACTGTTATAACCCTTATCGAGTGCAGGACTTGTTGCTAATAGCTGTAAATTCACACCGTATTCTTCAGTGTTGTTGGGCAGATAAAGGTAACTCGGATCGCTTTTTGTTAGGCTTAAAGCGTGACTAAATTGCGGGTTTGAAGCAACACTAAAATCGCGATCATCAAACTCTGCACCATAAGCGTTAACGCAGTTATTAATCTCAGCAATATCATCGTTTAACAGCACACTAAACAGATCACAGGGGTTATCATAAGTTTTGGTTTTATGAATGATATTGTTATGGATAACCTGATTTGGTATTGGATTCTCTGTGTAATTAAAGCAGGCATTTTCATACTGACTCACGGCATCCACAGCACCGTAAAAAATATTATTAACCATATACAGGCTTTGGTTGCTAGTTGAGCCATATGACTGACTAACCGATGCCCCCATAATACAATCTCCCTCTGCAATAACGGTATTGTTGATCAGGTATATGCTTTGATCTTCAAACAGGGCACTGACCGAAATAGCAGCACCATGGGCGCGACAGAGTTCACTATAGGCACCTAATGAGCCGGGCTGATTTTTTATCCATGCGCAGTTTCCTACAACGAGATTATTTTCAATAATGGCATTGCCACTAACTTTAAGCTGATTACCCGCATTACCTTCAATACGCGAGTTACGTACTGTCACTGTTTTACCATCATCAACACGGTGGTAAAGCATATCTAAACCATCACTTCCGTTATACATAATATCAACGTTATCAAACAACCAGTCACCACCTGTTTTCCCGGTACCTAAACCGTCGCCATAACCTCCTTGATCTTGACTCGCGCAACTGTGCGGTTTTCCATGCACTGTGGCATCACTAGGGTTCCAAATTTGACCACAGCCACTAAACATTATTTTGCTATCTATAAAACTAACCGGGCCTGTGATTGCATCACCTTTGCCACTATCAACAATATCACCATTGTAACCGGCACTTGAATTCGCATATAACACCACTCGTTTAAATGTTGCGTTACCAATACGACCTGCGCTAATGCCTGTTGATAAACCTGATACTTTGATATCAGTCAGGCTCACATGTTCAACGTCAGAAAACGAGAAACCTGTATCGGCAAAGGGTTTGTCATAAGGCGTGCCTCTGTCGCAAATCACATCACTGTTATTGTAACCATGTGCTGAGATACAACTGCTTTTATCACTGATATCCAAGCAAGAGAAGGCGATATATTTTGTCTCCCTTGCGCTAAAAATATTCTTTGCACGATTACTGCCATAAAGCTTCGGAGGTGTAGGGCAACCTTTATTCCAACTTTCACCACGAATGGTAGTTGGTTTATCTTTACTGCCAGCCGGAATATTTGCGATATAGCAACCATAAGCCCAGCTAATATCGCACTTATCGTGTTCATATTTCTCAAAGTGGCCCATTGTGTATTTAGCCACAGTGCCATCGGGATTATTCAAAATGGTAATAATGTCACCCCCCTTGAAGCCACCTTTGTACATTTCAGGTTGATCACTTTTATAACCGGGGTGAATCAACTCGAAGATATGATTAACGGCACAGTGACCATTATCGCTTTCGGCTAATGAAGTTTTTGATAAACCATCACACTGGCTTAGATCTCCTCCTTCCGGTGAGACAAAAAACTCGTTAGAAAAGGAGTAAGTAGAGGCAAATAAGGTTATTAAAAACAGGATGCTATTTTTCATTATGGCACCTCGATAAGCTGTGATTCTGAAAGCGTGCTTTCTACACCGGAGGTTGTGTAAGCCGCGATAGATAGGTAGTAGTTACCAGTGCTAATAGGACCTATCTCGGCCTCGGTTAAGTGTGGGCTATCAAAGTTATATTTGAAATCAATACTGCTGGGAGTATGTCCTAAATAGATATTGTACCCGGCTAGATTTTTTAGCTTGCTACCATCGCTATTTTCTAAGTTTGCTAACCAACTCACCTGGATAAACTGTTGTTCGGAAACTGAGTTATTAGTGTCGTTTAATGGTGGCGTGGTCGAATTACCAGTCTCTGAACCACAGGCGGTTAAAAATAATAAACACCCCAGTAGTACACTGAGGTTAAAAGAGTTCCGTTCTTTCATCTGTCTTCCATTGCTGTTTTTATATTGATTTGATTATATCACTTCAATATTCAAACAGCCTTTGGGAAAATGAAGGAGGAAGTTATAAGCGTGAAATTTTATCCTCCATTTCACTTATTTTATCGGTGACAACACGTTCAAGGTGCTTTAAATCATCTAGTAACTGTTCTTTTATCTCTTTTTCGCTGTTTGCATGAATGGCTAGTGCATCGAGCTCTTTAATAATATTACGTAGAGTGGGGTTTATTTCAGAAAGGTTGGTGTAATTATCTCCTTGATATCCTCCACTGACTCTTTTTTGTTGACGTTGAAACTTAAATTTACTACTACGAGCTAACAACTCGCGCCCACTTTTTCGAAAGTAGATCTTTAAAATGTCTCGCTCCCCCTCTTGACGCAAGCTATAGCGTTTTATGTCTTCAATATTACGAATACCAATACTTTTAAGGTGTGGTTGCATAAGCTCTCCTGTGAAATAAATAGAGTAATTATTAGTTTAGATAACATAGGTGTAGTTTCTTTTTGTTGTAAATTCAATGTCATCATTTGTTGTTGTTATATATTGTGTTTGCAATCCACTTTTAAGTGATTTTTCATTGCTTTATATATTTTATTTAAAAGTATAACTTTTTTGCTTTGATGATTAGTTGATGTCTAGTAACATTCATCTTTATAAGCCATTGGCGGGAAATTAGTGGCTAGCCAAGTTTACAAAATATATAACATGGAAGAGATATGAATTTAAGCAAAGAGGTTGCTCACACTGATAAGCATCATTGTTTATTAGTTGCATTAATTGTAATAAGTACTTTTTTATTGCAGGCATGTGGTGATGGGGGAAGCGAAAATATTGCGTCCTTAGAAAGCTATAAACTGCAGGGGACAACCTATTTAGAGCAGAAACAGTTTAAGGCTACAATAACGGCTGCCAAAAAAGCGATAAAAAATTACCCCGAGAGCATTGATGGTTATCTTCTGCTTGCGCAAGTCTATTCTCAGTTAGAGCAACCTGAATTAACCATTACTACTTTGCTTACATATAAAGGGAGAAAAAATAGTGAGTACTATTTTTTATTATCAAGTGCATATAAAAGCAACCAGCAGTTAGAAAAAGCGAACTATTTACTGGCAACTCAAAGTCAGTATTTTGTAGAAAATGAGGCGCATTTTATTTTAGAGAAAGCAGAGCTTAGTTTGCTTCATAACGATTTAAAGAGTGCTTCTCAATTATATAAATCACTACAAGAGAACCCTAACTATTCAGTTGATAGTGCCCTTGGCAGGGCAAAGCTAATGATTGCTTATGGTGAAGTAGAGCATGCAATGCGACTCTTAGATGAAGTGATGATTGATGCACCGAAGAAAAGTGAAAGTTACTTATTAAAAAGTAAACTATTGATTGAGCGTAAAGAGTTTGAAAAAGCGGAAGAGTTACTGACCCAAGCTCTTTCTGTAATGCCATCATCAGATCTGTTCACTCCTGAGAAAGTGAAGGTACTGGCGATGCTAAGTGAGGCGTTAATTGTACAGAAACGTAGTTCTGAATCGCTGTTTTATGCGCGTGTTTTTGCAAAAGAACACCCTGAAAATTTTTTAGTCGATCAGTATTATCAAAAGGCATTAATTGATTACCAATCAGGTGATTTTTCTGATGCCAAGACCTCGCTAGAGAAATCACTCTCTATCGCGCCTGAAAAAGAGAAATTATTAACACTCTTTTCGGCTGTGCTCTATCAGCTTGGAGAGGCTGAGATGGCTAAAAAATACATTGCTCGCATAGATTTTTCTAATAAAGCTAAGCTTTTATCAGACAACTTTAATCAAGTTGAACTTAGATCCCCAGAAAAGGTGATTGAGTTATTAACCTCTACAATCACGTCAGAACAACAGCCGGATATTTTAGGATTATATTTACTTTCTAGCCTGCAAAGTAAACAGTATTCTGAGTCAGAAAAAGTGCTAAATAAAATTGTAAAAAATTCCGACAGTAGTGCAAGTGCGTTATTACAACAGAGCTATTATTATGCCAACAAAGAGTTACCTGATTTAGGTAAAGTTCTAACTTTACTGAAAGGTGGTCTAAAAAAATTCCCCTTGGATTATCAAGTTAAAGCAAGCTACCTTGAGGTGCTGTTGCAGTTAGGAAAAGCTAATGAAGCTGAGTTGTATGTCATGCAACTCGTGGAAAGTGCTTCAGATGATGTTAATGCACAGCTGTTGATAGGAGAATACTATTTGTATCAAAAGCAGTACCTGCTTGCTAACCAGTATTTTGAGCAGGTATTAGCACTTTACCCTAATAAGCAAGAGGCATTATTCTCTTT
>Ga0209395_1002571_pt1 | contig 23446 bp, 24 predicted proteins | sample GOMGulsemesocosm_3_FD_184635 | JGI IMG/M metagenome (GOLD analysis project Ga0209395, IMG submission 184635) | Methane-oxidizing microbial communities from mesocosms in the Gulf of Mexico - GOM9D Gulf of Mexico (SPAdes) (version 2) | ecosystem: Environmental > Aquatic > Marine > Cold seeps... | reverse complement strand
GATTTTGTCTGATAATTACATCTGTAATTGTCTTATCAATAATATGAGGGCGAATGCCATTACAGGTGGTTTCTACTTCGGGTAATTCGGGCATTATTTAGGGCTTATTAGTAGTGGATGTAATAATTAATTACTGTTTCTTACGTTTATGCCAAATATAAAGGCCTGTCACCATAAGTAATAAAGGTAAGATTAATAAAAATCCGAAACCAATAATTGCGATAGATGTATTTGTTAAATTTAATGACTTTCCGGGTGTAATGTTGTTTGGGATTTCAATAAATTGGTCATCATGGGTAAGCCAGTTGATAAGTCTAAAGCCTAGTTCAGAGTTACCTACATTACCTAAATAGGCATTAGATAAAAAATCGCCATCACCTAAAACAACAATACGTTGTTGGGTTTTATTAGATAGTTTACGTGTTAAAGCATAGGCGATTGCTAAAGGGCCTTGCTGCTCCTCACTGTCTACATCAAAACGAATCTTTCCTGTTATCTCACCTATTTCTGACCAGGATTTTTGTACACTACTAAGTAATACTTCGGTTTCAAATTCAGTTTCTTCATCTGCTGTAAAGGCTGATGAAATAGGGAAAACACTAATACTATTAAAATTAATGGTAATTGGGTGTCTACTATATTCACTAACTAAAACAAAAGTAGGGTCATCAATGCCATATAGGCTTGAACTACTATCTACCACTGTTCCTGGCAGTTTGATTAGTCCTAATTGTTGTTCAATAGTATTGAGGTGCTGCTTATTAGGGTCAGTTAATAACAGGAGGTTGCCTCCTTTTTTAATATATTCAGAGATAATATTAAGCTCTGCTGATAATAAAGCAACGGCGGGTGAAGCTAATATTAATAATGATGAATTATCAGGAATAGTAGCAAACTGAGCTAAGTTGATAGTTTGTACTTTTATTTTATGTTGTTCTAATTGCTTACCAAATAAACCAAGGTCAAAGTTTGCTTGTCCAATAGGGGAGCGTTCACCATGACCTGTTAAAAATGTAATCCAACGTTCTTTTGTATGAGCTAATTGTAATAAAGCGTTGGATAAGTTGGATTCATCTAAGTAAAGCAGTTTTTCTGTACGGCCTAAGTATTCAACAATAATTGCACCTTGGGGGCCTATATTAAGTTCACGTGCTTTTTCAGGTACTGATGTTGGGTCAATAAAATGGAAAGTAATGTTGCTTTTAAATCTACGATACTTATTCAGTAGCTGAGTTAATTGTTGTTGTAAATTTGGCTCTTTAATATATGCAGTTATGCTGACAGGTTCTGCTAAAGAGCTTAGTATTTTTTGAGAAGCCTCTGAAAGGGTATTGCTGTTGTTGGCACTTAAGTCATATTCTGCTTTATATATTTGGCTAAGTGAGGCTAGAGCAATTAAAAGAGAGATAATAACAAAAGTGACTAAGGTATTTTTAATACGGATACGTTGATGAATATGCTTGGTTATTTTCATTTTAGTAACCTGTCACTTTCAAGCCTACGAATACTAAGAATAAGAAAGGTGCAGATAAATAGTAGAAAATAACTAATATCAACAGTGTTTAATAATCCTGTTTGGATATTTTGAAAATGTTTAAGGATTGATAAATATTGAAAAACATCACTTCCTTGACTCTTTAAACCTACAGTCCAATCAAGTACCCATAACAGAAGTAATAAGCCAAAACTACAAATAGCTGCAATAGTTGGGTGGCTTGCAATACATGACATATAAAGTCCCAGAGAAGCAAAAGCTGAAACTAATAATAATAAGGCGAAAATATTACATGCAAACTTGCCAAGATCAAGCTCTCCACCTATCAACAGGGATAAAGGCATTAGGGAAACTAACATTACAACCACTGTCAGCATGGCAAGAATACCTAAAAATTTACCTAAAATTATTTCTGCTCCAGAAATAGGTGCAGAAAGTAACAGTGCTAGTGTTTTGTTACGTCTCTCTTCACACACTAAACGCATGGTGAGTAATGGGGTAACGAGTAATAAAATAATCGAAGCATTTCCAAACAGAGGTTGTACTATAACTTCTGTCATGCCTGGAGCATTATTAATAGTGGCCAATTGTGCTTGAAAGGATGTAAATGTTTCAACTTGGGTCAAAAATAGATAAGCAAGAATAAGTTGTAACACTGCTAAAATTGACCATGCTAAAGGCGATAAAAATAGTGTTTTTAGCTCTCTGCTGGCAATGGTAAAAATCATTCTGAGTCCTTGTTAGAGGTTAGGCTAATAAAGATTTCTTCCATTGATTGTTTAACTGGCGATAGTTCTAATAAGCCCCGGCCTGAATTGACAATTATTTCAGCAATTAATTCGGTCGGGTTATTGTTGATATCATGATGAAATAGATAGCTATTATTTGAGAGATCTTCAATAGTATGAATATTATTTATCTCAGAAAAGAGATCTGGGTTAATTGTTGAGCGAGTGATTACCTTAATTCTACCTGTATTCATACGCTGATTTAAATCGTTTATCGTTTCTTTTAAAATCAGCTTGCCCTGATTGATAATTTGAACATGAGAACAGGACTCTTGAACTTCAGACAAAATATGGGTCGATAAAATAATACCGTGATTTTGACCAAGTTCTTTGATTAAAGCGCGTATTTCTTTAATTTGGATAGGGTCTAAGCCAACAGTGGGTTCATCAAGAATAATGATTTCAGGGTTGTGTAATATAGCTTGTGCTATACCTACACGTTGCTGATAACCTTTAGATAAGTTGGTAATTAAGCGGTTAGCTACATGCTCAAGTCCACAACGATCTTTTGCTAAATCAATAGCATGTGTAATTTGTTTAGATGAAATTCCATGTAAACGCCCACAATAATCCAAAAATTCATTAACTGTCAGTTCTTTGTAGAGGGGGGGGGTATCAGGTAAATAACCTAAGCATTGCTTAGCTTGTTTTGGCTGCTCCAATAAATCAAAGCCATTAATACGTATCTCACCAGAACTTGGAGCAAGGTTTCCACAAAGCATTTGCATAGTGGTAGTTTTGCCCGCTCCATTGGGGCCAAGAAATCCCAGAACTTCACCTTTTGCCAAAGAAAAGCTTACATCATCTACAGCACAATGATCATTGTAATAACGGCTTAAGTTGTTGGCTTCAATTAATAAGGCTGTCATCGGTGTTTATTTAATCAATCTGGGTAAGAAGATGTTCTATTTCATCTTGAAGTTTTTTACGAAAAAACAGGAACTTCCAGCGAGCTCCACCACATTGTCGCCATAGCATTGAGGCTCGAATACCTGATAATAATAATGATCTGATTTTATTGACAGTATTGGGTTGAGATAAATACTCTTGCTCGCCATTTACCATAATACGAGGCTGTAATGTACTAATGGTGCTGTGGTAAAGATCGCCTAAATTGGCTAAAACATTTTCATGCAGCGTACCAAAATTTTCTGATTGCGCTTGTGCAATCGAAATTCCTGTACTTATCTTTGTGAGCATCTCAGGACGATTAGATAACTGTTTTTCTAGGAATACTAGCGAAGCTGCATAACGAGCCTGTTCTGGATCAGCAATAGTTTTACTTAATAATTGTTGTTCTAACTGTTTTAGCCCAGGTTTAAGGTTTGATAGTCCGCCATAAATATCAATAACGCCATCAGAGTCAATCTGTAGAATACTATTAATACTGGTTTCTATGGCTGCATTATCAGCTGTTCCCGTGGTAGCTAATTGTTGTACTAACAAGCAAGCCTGAGAAATGCCCGCAAGTGCAATAGTTTGGTTGGTTATGTTGTTTAAAGACATGGTATGTAGTTATTTACAAGCAAATTGAGTAGGACATTTTGTATTTGTTTCGTTGCCAGCTCTTATCCACGACATCATGCCGTTAGATAGATGATGAATATTATCTAGACCTAATTGTTTAGTTAGCATATTTCCAAGCTTACCGCTTCTACCGCCTGATCTACAAACCAGAATAATTGCTTGATCTTCAGAAGTCTTTAATTTGTTTAAATCAGCCAACCACTTTTTAGTGTCATATTTACCTCTTGGCGAAAAAAACTGTAATTTATGACTATTTGGAATAGTTCCAGTTGAGCTCCATTCACCTTCTGTACGAATATCTACAATTAATGCATTCTGATTTTTTTGTAATTCGATAAGTTCTTTATTTGATAAGTTTATAAGTTCTGCTGCAGAAATTAAAGATGAAAAAAAAGTAAGTAGTAGAAAAAAGCTAAGTTTAATTTTCATAAGGATAATATTTGGTTTGTTTGTCTATATAAGAAAGACCGGCCATATTATTGTTGTATAATTGAGCTATTATGCATTAAATTATGGTTTTGCATATTTTTTAAATTACACGGGAGAAAGAAATGTCAGAATCAGTATCATTAGATGTAACCGGTATGAAATGTGGTGGTTGCGAAACTAATGTTAAGAAAAAGTTAGATGCTACGGATGGTGTTATAGCTGTTGAAGCAAAGCATAAAGAAAATAAAGTTGATGTTGAATTTGATTCAGCAGTAACGAATGTAGAAGCTATTTCAAGTGTCATAACAGAAGCTGGTTTTGTTGTTGGCTAAATAGATTTAGTTTAAAAATTTACTGGGGTATTTCCATGAGTACAAATAAGCAAGAAAGTTCAGAAGATGAAGGGTTAAGGTTATCCATCTTAGGGATGAATTGTGCGGGGTGTGTAGGTTCTGTAGAAGGGGCTTTAAAGTCAGTTGACGGTGTAGACTCTGCTAGTGTTAATTTTGCTGATCATACTGCATTAGTTACGGGGGCAGTTGACCCTGAGCTATTAAAACAAGCTGTACAAGAAGCTGGTTTTGATGCAGCAGTAATGGAAGGTCTGGAAGACCCTAGTGAACAAGAAGAACAAGAAATGCAGCGTTATGTGCGATTAATGCAAAAAGCAAAAGTTGCTGCAATTTTTGGTGTGCCTTTAATGACGTTGAGTCATTTGGGCTGGCTTCCTGCAATAAGTTCTGGAGCCGGAAGTTGGTTTTGGCCATTTGTAGCAATAATTTCTTTAGGTATATTACGATATTCTGGTGGGCATTTTTATACCAGTGCAATAAAACAATTGATGTTGGGTCAAGCAAATATGGATACCTTAATTGCTTTGGGCACAGGATCTGCTTGGTTATACTCTTGCATCATTATTGATTATTCTAGTCATTTAACGCAATTTGCGCCCCATGCTTATTTTGAAGCATCAGTTCTTATTCTGGCTTTTATTAATTTTGGTTCGGCTCTAGAAACTAGAGCAAGAGGGCAAACTTCATCGGCTATTAGAGAACTTATTGGATTACAGCCACGTACAGCAAGAGTTGTACGTGATGGTGTGGAACAAGACATTGCCATTGAAGAAGTAGGGCTGGCAGAGACAATAAGGGTTAGGCCTGGCGAAAAAATTGCTGTAGATGGAGAATTAATAGAAGGACATTCATCAGTTGATGAATCAATGTTAACAGGTGAATCTATTCCTATTGAGAAGTCGGAAGGATCAAAAGTTGCCGCGGGTACTATGAATCTTAAAGGGAGCTTTTTATTTAAAGCAACCCGTATTGGGCGTGATACTGCATTAGCCCAAATTATTAAAAGTGTACGTAATGCTCAAGGTAGTAAGCCAGAAATTGCGAAGTTAGCTGATAAAATATCCAGTATTTTTGTACCAGTGGTTGTGTGTATTTCTCTTTTTACCTTCTGTGTTTGGTACTTGTTTGGCCCCGATCCATCAATGGGCTACGCATTTGTTACTTCAATGACAGTATTAGTAATTGCCTGTCCTTGTGCTCTGGGTTTAGCGACACCTATATCGGTAATGGTATCTGTTGGGCGAGCTGCACAAATGGGGGTTTTAATTCGTAATGGTGATGCATTACAAAGTGCTGGAAAAATTACTACGCTTATTTTAGATAAAACAGGGACAGTAACTGAAGGATTGCCAGTTGTATCAACTATTGAGGCAATAGGTACGTTTGATGAGCAAACAGTTTTACAGTTAGCTGCAAGTATAGAGTCAGGTTCTGAACACCCTTTGGCAGCGGCAATTTTAGCAGCGGCTGAAGAAAAAGAACTTAAACTAGACAAAGCGACTGCTTTTGAAGCAATTGCTGGTCATGGAATTTCAGCTACTATTGCGAGTCAACAGGTGTTTTTTGGTAATCAGGCTTTAATGGCAGAAAAAAATATTGAGTACGATCAGCATATTGCCAAGATTGAACAATTATCAGCTTTAGGTCAAACAGCTATGATGTTAGCCGTTGATAATCAAGTAGCAGGAATTATTGCTGTTTCTGATCCAATCAAAAAAGACTCAGCTAATGCAGTACTTCAGCTAAGAAGCCAAGGTGTTCGGGTTATTATGGTAACAGGTGATAATGAAATCACTGCAAAAGCCATTGCGATGCAAGCTGGAATAACAGAAGTGAAAGCACAAGTTTTACCAGAAGAGAAAGCAGCAGCTGTTAAACAATTACAGCTTGCTGGCGAAATTGTAGGGATGGTAGGGGATGGTATTAATGATGCACCTGCTTTAGCGCAAGCTAATGTTGGTTTTGCAATTGGTACGGGAACTGATGTCGCTATTGAAAGTGCTGATATCGTTATTTTACAAGGGTCTTTATCAAAAGTACCTGAAGCAATGGCATTATCTAAAGCAACAGTTGTTAATATCAAACAAAATCTATTAGGTGCTTTCTTTTACAATACTATTGGTATTCCTGTAGCAGCTGGTTTGTTATATCCCATTTTTGGTATTTTATTAAGCCCTATGATTGCTGGCGCAGCAATGGCAATGTCGTCTTTTACTGTGGTGACAAATGCGAGTCGTTTACGGTGGGTAAAACTGAACTAGATTTAATTATTTTCCTTTTGATTACTTAAGAGCTTAATCACATACCCTGTTTTGAAAGAAGGGTATGTGATTAAAAATAAAATAAAGTTTTCAAACTCAACTATAGTTAATGGGCTATAAAATATTTGTTAAATTGGTCTATATTTTATAGTTAAAGGTAGCGAGTGGAATTAAGAAGTCGCTTGTAATAAACAGTATTGAAGGATGATTTTATTTTGCTATTTCGGTTGTTCGAATCAAAAGCTAAAGTAAAAATGAAAACTATGCTTTTCATCATTTTTCTATGCAATATATTTATGTCAGATACATATGCAACTGACATTGTTGTTAACTCATCTGTTCCTGAATATAAGGTTTCATTAAATAAAACAAGGGCAATCTTTACTATGCGCCAACGATTCTGGCCTAATGGTGAAAAAATAAAAGTCTTTACTTTGGCTGATGATCATCCGCTTCATCAAGTTTTTACCAAGAATAATTTGCATATGTTTCCACATCAATTGAGGCGAGTATGGGATCGAATCACTTTTTCAGGTATTGGGCGGGTGCCGATAGTGGTTGGCAGTGAAGAAGAAATGTTAGAGAAGGTTGCAAATACACCAAATGCTATAGGTTACTTAAGTAATGAGTTTGAAAATGAAAAAGTTCGATTATTTATTTCGCAATAAATTATTAGTGCTTTTATTTAGCGGAGCGATGTCCACACAAGCGTTTGCAGACACTTGGTATGATGATATAGCTGTGCATGGTTTTGCAACGCAAGATTTTTTCCATACATCAGATAATAATGTTTACGGGGAAAGTGATGACGGTATTAGCCCAGGGTTAACGGAAATAGGGTTAAATTTGTCGTATCAACCCTTTGATCGATTAAATCTTTCTGTACAAGGTTTGTATCGACGTGCAGGAAAGGTTGATGGAGGAATTGTTAGGTTGGATTATGGTGTTGCTGACTTAACCTTGCTAAGGTTTGAAAGTGGACAGCTTGGAATAAGAGGGGGACGAATAAAGGTACCTTTTGGTTTGTATAATGAGACAAGGGATGTAGCCTTTACCAATCCAACGATTATATTGCCGCAAGGTATTTATTTTGACAGGTCTCGTTCCTTATTGGTTTCTGCTGATGGTGGGTCGTTGTACGCTGATTATAGTACTGAATATGGAGATATTGGATTTAAGTTTAATCTAGGAATGCCTTTGGGTGATAACGAAGAAGTTTTATCAACTATTCTAGGTCCATCTGCATCAGGAGAGTTTGAAGCTGCACCTGCATTTGCAACACAATTAAGCTATGAATTAAATGGCGGTGAATATGTTTTTGCTGTCAGTTATATGAATTTAAAGTTGGATTATAAGCCTTCGGCCAATGATTTTCTTGGAGACGGTAATACAAAAATTAGACCTCTACTTTTTTCAGCTCAATATAACGGCGAAAAATTTGGGTTAACTGCTGAATATTTGTATCGTTGGAATTATTATTCGGATTATGATGTGATTCCTGATTTTAGTTTTGTTTCTGAAAGCTGGTATGTTCAAGGGAGTTACAGATTTTTACCAAGTTTACAAGGTATTGTAAGGTATGATGCATTTTCCTCTGATATAGATGATAGAAGTGGAAAACGTTCACAAGCTAATGGTTTGCCTGGCCATATGGCCTATGCGAAAGATTGGATGGCTGGTTTGCGTTGGGATATTACTTCTTCGTGGATGGTTAGAGCTGAGTATCATCGCGTCCATGGTACTGCATGGCTTGCTCATTCTGATAATTTAGACAGTTCAGAAACTAAACAAGATTGGAATTTATATGCACTACAACTTTCTTATAGGTTTTAGTTGCTTATGAAAAAGAGGGGGTTTCTTAGTTTAAAGTGGAAATTCGCTATTTTAATTGGCGGTGTGTTTTTGTTCTTACACACTCTTTTTTCGTATTTTTTGTATTTAGATGTAAGTGATGACTTTTTGCAAAATCGGCAAGCTATACAAAACCGTTACCAACATATTGCAGAAGTCTTAAGCGAAGATTCTTTTTTAGTTTTAGGTCAGGTTACTGAGTTGTTAACTGTTGTTGATACCTCTCAGCAGAATGGAGCTTTCCCTGAAACTAAAATAAGATCAATAATGGATAAAAACTGGCAGCAATGGCAGTTTATTTGGGGTATAGAAAGTGCCGTTTATTTTAATAATGAGGGTGTATTGGTAAAGCAATGGGGGGAAGAAATTAACCCTAAACAGCTTTCTCCACAAAAAGTATTAAAGGCCGAGTTACCTGATTATCAAATTATTTGTCCAGATAATTGTTTGCAGTTTGTGATGATTCCTGTGATGTCTGATTCAAATTTAATTGGGGTGTTTGGTATTAGTCGTTCTTTTGCCGATATAGTTATTGAATACAATAGAATAACGGGTTCTGATATCGGTGTTTTGGTTAATTCAGATATGACATCCTCTGAGTTAGACTGGCCTTATAAAATTTCTGCAATGACTAATATTGAGTTGAATAGAGCTGTTTTATCTGACATTTCTCGAGAGTATTCATTTGATCAGTTTTTTGAACAAAGAAAAGAAATTGTCTATCAAGGACGTTCTTTTGAAGTAAAGGCTTTTTCTGTCAAAGCTAATAAAGAACAGACGTCGCCCTTTTTCTTAATTATCGATGATATTAGTGACGAGAGAAAAGCCCTTATAGCTAATTTACAAACTATTTGGCTATATGGCATTATTAGTTTAGTTGCCTCGTTGTTTTTATTACTATTAGCATTGTTTTTTTCTCTTCGTAGAATTGTTTATTTTTCAAATGCTTTACCGTTATTAGCAGAAAAAAATTATGATAAATTTAGGCAGTTATTAGGGGATAAATCACATTTAAAGTTGGGTTATGATGAGTTAGATTTATTGCATTTTACTGCGCTAGAGTTAACAGATCAGCTAGAAGATTTAGAGCAAGAAATTAAAGGAAAGATATTTCAATTACTTGAAAAGAGTCAGGAATTAACAACAGAGAGAGACTTTATACATCAATTGGTTAATGTCGCACCTATCTTAATTGTTACGCAAAATAGTGATGGTATTATTTCATCAATAAATTCTGCGGGTGTGTCAGAGTTAGGGATAGATGAAAAACTAATTATTGGTAATATTTTTGATAATTTTATTCCTGAAACTGAAACTGAGCATTTACTGAAATTAAAGCAATTAAGGTCAGGCATATCATCTAAAACAATAACAATAGATGGTGTTTTGTTGACTCCATCATTAGAGCAGCAGCAAATTTCTTGGATTCATTCAAAAGCCAAATTAAGTGAAAATCAAAAAGAATTTATTATTTTGAGCTTGGGTGTGGACATAACTGAGCGTAAGAAAATAGAAGATAAAATGCTTAAAATTGCGACTCATGATCAATTAACAGGTTTGAGTAATAGACGTAATTTCCAACTCTCATTTACTAGAGAGATAGCAACAGCAAAAAGATATGGCACTCAGTTAGCATTGTTTTATCTTGATTTAGATCAGTTTAAAATTGTAAATGATACTAACGGGCATGAAGTGGGCGACAGTCTTTTAAGGTTGGTTGCAAAAACCTTGGAAGAAGTTGTTCGTGAGACTGATATTTTAAGCCGAGTAGGTGGGGATGAGTTCACTTTGATCATGCCAAATGCTGATCATGAAGGCGTGGTTAATGTAGCAAGAAAAATTAATGATAACTTGTTGGCTTTAGATTTTTGGGTGGGAGATAAACACTATAAAATTAGTACTAGTATAGGTGTTGCTATTTATCCTATGCATGGTGCTAATGAGCATGAGTTATTGTCTAATGCTGATTTAGCAATGTATCAAGCAAAAGACTCTGGAAGAGGGAGGTATCATATATTTTCATTGGACAACGATTATCAATCCAGATTGACAATTCGATTACATTGGAAAGATATAATTGAAGAGGCCTTAGAAAAAGAGCGTTTTGTACTGTTTTTTCAACCTATTTTAGATTTAAAGACAAATGAAATAAGCCATTATGAGTGTTTAACGCGTATACAAAATAAAGATGGTAGTTTATTAATGCCTAGTGATTTTATTGGTTTTGCTGAAGAATTAGGTTTAATTGGCAAGATTGATCGAATGGGCTTAAAAAAAGCAATTGAACAGCAACAGAAATTTAATAAACAAGGAAAAGATTATAAGTTGGCTGTAAATTTCTCAGGTCGATCGTTTAGTGATAATACTATTTTTGAAGATGTTGAGGCTTTACTTGATCAGCCTGGAGTAGATCCAACAAAAATAATTTTTGAAATTACTGAAACTGCTGCAGTTTCTAACTTTTCTGCTGCAAAGAGTTTAATTGAAAGAATGAAAGGTTTGGGCTGTTCATTAGCTCTTGATGATTTTGGTGTTGGTTTTTCATCATTTCATTATTTAAAACATTTACCTGTCGATTATGTGAAAATTGATGGTTCTTTTATTAAAAATATTGATAGTAATTATGAAGATAAAGTTTTTGTAAAAGCGTTGATAGAAGTCTCGCAGGCTTTAGGTAAAAAGACTGTTGCTGAATTTGTAGAAAATGAAGCCGTGCTACAAGTGCTGAAAGAATTTGGGGTAGATTATGCCCAAGGCTACTATATTGGTAAACCAACAGATATTAGTTGAAGTAGTGAATTATATAGGCTCTGGGTCTGTTGATCTAGCTTAAATATCAAGGTTTTTCCCATTTTTATTGTTATCTAATGATATAATATACTCATTTATGCCCATTTTGCCTTGGCTTTTGGGGGTTGTGAATTGTTGTGAGTAAACTATGAGTAAACTGAAGTGTGCGGTAATTGGTACTGGATATTTAGGCAAGTTTCATGCAGAAAAATATGCATCTTTAGATGACTGTGAATTGGTTGCCGTTGTTGATATAAATGAACAGGCAGCTAAAGAAGTCGCTGATAAACATGGGGCAGAAGCACTTACGGATTATTCATCATTATTAGGTAAAGTTGATGCAGTGAGTATTGTTGTTCCAACAAGCTTGCATCATTCAGTATCATGTGATTTTTTAAATGCTGGTGCACATGTTCTTGTAGAAAAACCAATTACAGTCACCGTTGAAGAAGCTGATGAACTTATTGCTATTGCTAAAGATAAAAATGTTATCTTGCAAGTAGGTCATTTAGAACGCTTTAACCCCGCTGTTATGGGTTTAGATAAAGAAGCCAAACCTTTATTTATTGAGGCTCACCGCCTTGCTCCCTTTAATCCTCGTGCAAATGATGTCAGTGTGGTTTTGGATTTAATGATCCATGATATTGATATTATCTTAGCGTTGATGGATTCAGATATAGAACGAATAGATGCAAGTGGTACGGCAGTATTAACTCAGGGTACTGATATTGCTAATGCTAGGCTTACCTTTAAAAATGGTTGTGTGGCCAATGTCACTGCTAGTCGAATCAGTATGAAAATGGAACGCAAGATGAGAATGTTTAGGCCTTGTTCTTATATAAGCGTTGATTTCCAAAACAAAGTTTTAACAAAACATAAAACAGGGGATAAAGAAATGTTCCCTGGTGTACCAGAAATAGTGAGCGAAGAATCTACTTTTGATGGAGGCGATGCATTATTAGAAGAGATAAAGCATTTTGTCGACTGTATAAAAACAGGAGCAAATCCTCTTGTTTCAGGTGAAGCAGGTAGGCGCGCATTAAAAACAGCTATTCAAATTACAGATTTATTAGATAAAAATTCAGTAGAGGAAAAAGCATGATACCTATGGTCAACCTTAAAGCTCAATATGTCGATATTAAAGATGAAATTGAGAAAGGTATTGCAGAAACAATAGCTAATTGTTCCTTTATTTTAGGCCCAAATGTTCAAGCATTTGAAAAAGAAGCGGCAGAGTATTTAGGTGTAAAACATGCTGTAGGTTGTGCATCAGGCACAGATGCTTTGCATTTAGCTTTACAAGCAGAAGGTATTACTGATGGTGATGAGGTTATTACCAGTGCCTTTACTTTTATAGCTACAGCGGAAGCGATTAAATATGTTGGAGCAACACCTGTATTTGTCGATATTGACCCCAAGACATTTAATATTACTGTTGAAAATATAGAAAGGGCGATTACACCAAAAACAAAAGCTGTGATGCCTGTTCACCTTTTTGGTCAGCCAGTTGATATGGCAAAAATTAAAGCATTGTGTGATAAACATAATTTGAAGCTGATTGAAGATTGTGCACAATCTTTTGGTGCTAGAATTGATGGTAAACAAACCGGTTCAATAGGTAATGCATCAGGGTTTAGTTTTTTTCCAAGTAAAAATTTAGGCGCATTTGGTGATGGCGGATTAGTTGTTACTAATTCTGATGAAACGGCCAAAATGCTTAAAATGTTACGGAATCATGGTTCTGATGTACGTTATTATCATGATGTTATTGGTTATAACAGTCGTTTAGATGATATTCAAGCTGTTGTCTTACGCGCTAAATTAAAACGCCTTGATCAATATAATCAAGCTCGTCGCCATGCTGCACACTTATATTCAGAATTGATGGCTGATTTACCGTTATCAACGCCCTATGAAGATGGTTTGGGTGAGCATGTATATCATCAGTACACATTATTATGTGATCGTCGTGATGAGGTTATGCAAGCTTTGCAAGATAAACAAATAGGTTGTGCTGTTTATTACCCTGTTCCTTTGCATCAGCAAAATGTATTTAAGGATGAGTGTGATGGGGTATCTTTACCTGTCACGGAGTCTGTTGCCGCTAATTGTTTTTCTTTACCTATTTGTCCGTCGTTATCAGATGAAGAAATTAAGGAAATTGTAACTGTTATTCGGGGTGTGTTAACAAAATAGGCTCTATTTTTTCTGAGTATGAATCTTCGTAGTAGCTTGCTATTTCGAAGGTTTTGTCATTAATAGGGGGTGTTGTGAAGAACTTCGTTTAAATTGCAGGTATGTTGATTTATAAAGTCATTTTTTTTAAAAAGCTTTATTTTGATATTAGGCGCTGCCCTAAGCTGTTGCGAAGAAATTTGGCTTGTTGATTTTTTTGCTTGAATTGTTTTTTTGTGAAGAAAAATCTGATTTTTTAGTGTCTTGGTTATCAAAAATAGTTTCTGGTAAAAAACAAAACTCAGTGGCTTTTTTGACTGTTTCTTTTTCTATCTCCATTTGTTTATCAAGGCTAGCTTGAAATAGACAAACACCACAAATAGTATTAATGAGCCATGGAATACCTTTAGAAAGTTCTGCTACAGATTCTATTGCTTTATCAGTAAATAATGAGTTCTTAGAATACCCAGAACAAGATAAACGATAATTAATATAGTCTGTAATTTCTTCATCATTCAGAGGATTTAAGGATAAAGTTTTTATTAACTGTGAGGTCTGTTTTTTTAAGTTCAGGTTTTTAATTTGTGATTTAAGATCAGGAGGCCCAGTTAAAATTAACATGGTTGGCTGGTTTTTATTCTGTTCAGCGATCTTATTTAAAAGACCTTTTAGAAAATTAGTACTAAATTTATTGGCATTATCTAAAATAAAAATGGTAGCTTGTTGTTTTGCTGTATTTAGGCAAATATCAGTAAAAGATTTCATAATCAGTTGATTATGTTCAGGTACAGATAATTGCAACCGAGATGCTGGATTTAGGTGATTAAATACTACTTCACTTTTATTACTGAAACTTTCAACTAGTGCTTTAATCAAACATGATTTCCCCACGCCAATAGCACCACGTAGTATAAAAATCCGACTTGATTTGTTAATTTCTTTTGTTAGTAACTCTAGAGCAAGGCGGTGGGTCGTGGGCAAAAAAACACTGCTTAAAGGCTGGGCCTGGCTAAAGGGATTTGATTTAAGCTGAAAAAAAGTATTGTACATTTTATTATTATTCCTTCAAAGGGGAATTAAATGACCTTTTTTGATCTTTAAAAATATTATTTTTGATATTTAATATTAAAGTTGTAAATTTTTACTACCAAATAATAAAACCTGTAAGAATATCTTCGTTTTCAGTGCTTTTTATAGGTTGTGAAACTGATACGCTTCTTTTTTGTTGAAGGATAGGCGTTACTTTACTTGTATTTTTCTGTTGATTTAAAGACACTATCATTTTAGTAAATAACTGAATTTCCATGTTCTACTGTCCGATGCTTTAATGTTAATCTATTTTAACAATAGAAAACTGAATATTATGTGAACTATTCACTATTGATTAAATTTTACTTCACTTTTTAATAGCTACCAAACTAAGTTATTAATATTAATATCAACCTTTAAAAGCGAGTCTACTTTTGAATAAAAGCGACACATCTAAAATTATGTTTAGTGCTGGTGAATCCTCAGGTGATCAGCATGCTGCAAATATGTTTAAGGAGCTGAAAAAGCAATTACCTAACATTAAAGGTTTAGGTATGGGTAGCAGCAAAATGCAACAAGCAGGTATTGAGATTCGTTTTGATTCTTCAAATATTGCTGTAATAGGTTTGGTTGAAGTGTTAAAACACTATGGTGAGATACGATCAGCATTAAAATTAATGCAAAATGTACTTGTGTCAGAACAGCCCGATTTATTGGTTTGTGTGGATTATAAAGAATTCAATTTAAAGTTGGCGCGTTTTGCAAAACAACAAGGTATAAAGGTTTTGTTTTATGTAAGCCCTCAAGTATGGGCTTGGCGACCTGGCAGAGTTGTCACTTATGGTAAGGCTATTGATATGATGGCAGTCATTTTCCCCTTTGAAATGGCTTATTATGAGGCAGAAAATGTCCCCGTCACTTATGTTGGTCATCCATCCGTAGATAAAGTTCATCCTCTGCAGAGTAAGGAGCTCGATCTTGCTAGTTTTACCTTGGATGGTAATGTGCCGATTGTTGGAATCCTTCCTGGCAGTCGTGTTAACGAGATTAAGCGAATGTTGCCTGTTATGTTGGATGCAGCTGAAGAGCTGCAAAAAAAGTACGGTAAAATTCAATTTGTGTTGCCACAAGCAGACTCCATTACTGATGAGTTGTTAGAGTCGTATTTGCAAACAACATTGGCTAATATCACTGTAATAAAAAACCAGCCATATGATGTTATTCAATGTTGTAATGCCATTATGACTACATCAGGAACGGCATCATTGGAAATCGCAATATTACAGATACCTATGGTTATTGCTTATCGCCTTTCTGCAATCACTTATTTTTTTGCTAAATATTTAGTTAATACTAAATTTATTGGGTTGCCCAATATTATTGCTGGTAAAGGGGTAGTTAAAGAATTGATTCAGCATGATGTGACGGTTACAAAATTAGCTGATGAAATTGATCATATTTTACAAGACCAAAGCTATAGAAATACTATGTTGACTGAGTTAGCTATTGTGAAAGAAAAACTAGGGCAGGGTGGAGGATCTAAAAATATGGCTGATTTAGCGATTAGGATGTTATCAGAGTAGTTTTTTGAATAATATATAAACGCGGGGCAGTATCCTTATCTGAGCTAAATATTGTCTTAACCGTATATTTATCTGTTGCTAGTTGTTCTGACCACTGTTTAATTGCATCTGTTTCTATGTCACCACCAGAATGACCGGGATAAGCAGCAATAGTAATAATACCTAAGCTGTCTAATAAATTAATCGATTGTTTAACGGCTAATAATGACGATTTTGTCTGGGTAATGATAGATTTATCGCTACCAGGAAGGTAGCCTAAATTAAACATAATGGCATTGATCTTTTCATGGAATTCAGCTGGAATACATTGATCTAATTTATCGTGACTAGAATGAAATAGTTGGGTATTTTTAATGCCAGCTGTAGCTAACTTTGTTTGAGTTGATTCAATTGCTTGTTGCTGAATATCAAATCCAAAAACCTTTCCTGCCATACCTACTTTTTCAGCTAGAAACAAAGTGTCATGCCCGTTTCCTGTTGTTGCATCAACAGCAATATCTCCATTCTTTAGGTGTTGCTGGATAATCGTGTGTGCCTGCATTGTAAGCGATATACGTTTGTTCATAATTAAAGAAATAAAGAGTAGTAGCGGTTGATATTACTATTTTGTGGGATAGCTTGATTATTTAATAGATTATCAGCAAGGTTTTGACAATACCATGGGATTTGCAAACTACCTTTTGCACCAAAACCATTAAAAATAAATAATTCAGGGTGGTGGGGGTGTTGGCCAATAAAAGGCAATTTATCTAGTGTTGTAGGCCTAATTCCAGCCTGATGCTTGGTTATTTGTTCAACTGTTAATGTTGGATAAACTTGTTGCAGTGAATCAAATAATGTCGATTTCACTTTATCTGAAATAGTGATATCCAGTTTGTCTCTATCAAAACTAGCGCCAGTACGAAATTGATGTTTGTCTAAAGGGATAAACCAATGACCATAATTTAAAATAGATTGTGGTAATACTTGTTTAGACAGTGCTGTAATAATTTCCCCTTTAACTAACTGAAAAGGTAAGACTGAAAACCAAGGGTTTTTTGTTGCTGAGTGTCCTTCGCAAAAGATAATCTGTTTAGGTTTAAAATTTTTCCAACGTAAAGTGGGAGATAAGCTTATTTCATCATAATGTAAATCGGTCTTAATATAAGCATTAAGGCTAATAAAATAGCTTTTCAAGGCTTCTAATAAAGGATTTGTTAATAAATACCCTGTGTTATTCTGTTTTAAAATGCCATAACTGGCATTGATACCTGGAGAGGCAGGAATTATTTCTGCTAAATAGTTTTGGTACTCGGGAGACTTAAAGCGTTTAGCACAAGCCGCAATTTCTTTATCATTACGTAACAGGCGTAACATAGATTTTTCTATATAAAAATCTTGTTTAAAATAAAGGCTTAGTTTTTGATAATACCCAAGGGCTGAGGGTAATAATTTATCAACGTTAGCTGATTTTACAAAACGCATACCAGTGACAGGGTTGATTAAACCAGCAGCTACCTGTGATGCATTAAGTTGATTGTTATCGACAATAATAACTTTTTTGTCACGTTGGATTAGTTCCCATGCTAATAAACTACCTGCCAATCCCTGGCCTATGATTAGGTAATCAATTTCCATTAGAGTTATTTATTTAGCAACTAAAGCAGTACCAGAAAAAGAAATACCATCCCAACCAAATTGCATAAAATTTCTAATATTTTGATGTCCATTTCCTGATGGATCGTCTAAAACGTCTTTTCGGTAAAAATCACCAAATAAATTAAGTGTTTGCTGTGGGGTTAGTTTGTTGATCTGAGCAAATGCAAAAATCTTGCAAGAGCCTTCATTAGACCCCAAGGCATTAATTAATTTAGTATCTGCTAAGCCGTTACTAAATTCAGTTGCAGTATATATGTAGTTTTCTGTGATGACTGAAATGGTTTGATCAAAGCTAACATTTTCATTGTTTTTAACTTGTTGTAAAAAGACTGATAGAGACATAGTTTTATAAAATGGTTATTAATTCTCTCAGTTTACAATAAGGGGGGGATATTTAATATAGTTAGTGATTTAATCTCTGCTGTGCCTAGAATTTTTATAAATTATGAACTACGCTAATGACAAGAACTTTAACAATTTTACTTTGAGCCAATAAATGAATGTAGGTCGAACAAAATCAAAATTTGTTGCAGTTGCATCTATTGCTGCAGAGCTAAGTGCTGTAATGGGTGTTGCTAAAGAAATATCTTTAGCGGCGGCAAATGCAAAAGCTATTGCATTTAGAGCGGGGGAAAAAGCGAAAGGTTTTCAGCCTATTACCGATTTTATTAATGAGTTGGCTAAAGACACTATAGATTTAGTTGAAAACATAAATGAACATGCAATATCTTTGTATCAATTGACAGTTAATGAGCATCGAATGACTGAAGCATACCAAAAGTTTGAGTTGGTATCTGTTTTAGCAAAGGGGGCTGCCTATGAGGAATCACTAGAGCACCCTATGACTAAATCTGAACTTAGAATGCTAGAGTGTAGACAAGGGTTTAAAACTAATGTGACTCGATTATTAGATCAATTGGAAGAAGTTATGCATCCAGCCAGAGCTGCACGTGTTATTGCTGCCAACTCTCGGATTGAGGCATCTCAGGCTGGGGAGTATTTGCAGAGTTTACAAGCAGTTGCAGAAAGTGTGGATAATGCTGCTCAAGTTATTCATGATAATGTTCAGCGATGTCGAACAGCTTTGTCAGTTGTAGATACGACAGAATAATTAACCTATTACTTATTTTATAAGAGGCTCGTTTTAAATGAAAATGACCAATATATACGAGGGATCGTATCAGTGGATTATGTTTGGCCGGGATAATAATAAGCCTGAAAAGATTATTGATACCAATCAATATATCGTGAGAACTGCAAATAGATGCTTATTGATTGATCCTGGTGGTGTAGAATTATTTGCTCCAATGTTAGCAGGGGTGTTGCATTATGCACCTGTTGAGCAAATTACTGATATTTTTGCCTCTCATCAAGACCCAGATATTATTTCATCTTTAGGCTTATGGGATCAGGCTCTACCTGATGCAAGGCTTCATGCATCAGAACTATGGGAAGGTTTTCTTCGACATTTTGGTTGTGAAAGTATTGAATATGTTGGAGTCCCTGACAATGGTGGTGTTATTGATTTAGGGAGTGTTGAGCTACAAATAATTCCTGCTCATTATATGCATTCAGCAGCCAATTTTAATATTTATGATCCTCAGGCAAAAATATTAATGTCTGGTGATGTCGGTGCAGCTTTAGAAGAACCTGGTGCCCCAGTATTTGTTGATAATTTTGATGCACATGTTGAAAAAATGCGATTTTTTCACCAACGTTGGATGCCATCTAATCAGGCAAAAAGAGTGTGGATTGATAGAGTGCGAGAGTTGGATGTAGATGTTCTAGCGCCGCAACATGGTCGGATGTTTAAAGGTGATGATGTGAAACGTTTTCTAGATTGGTTTGAAGCGTTACAAGTCGGAATTGCTATTTAAGTAATTGTTCAAACAGGGTGGGTAACCCCCATCCTGAATACAAGTAAACAACTGTATTAATTAGCGTAACAGCGATAATTAATATCAGGAAAAATATTATCCATAGTTTCTAAAGCAAGTAAATAATGTTCATCAATACTATTTTTACGAATACTTTCGTGTAAATAGTTAAATCTGGCTAAATGGTCAGTTATTCTCTTTTTGGCATATTCTGTTGTTGTACCTGATTTCATAATAAATGGCCAGTCAGATGCTTGAGCAAGTAATAATGATCTTGCAGCTTGATTTAAAGCCCTTTCCTGAAGCTTTGATACAGTCACTTTTTTAAAGTCAGTAGCTAAACCTTCCATTTCATTTGCTGCTTGATGAATAAAGGGATAAATCCAATCATTCTCGTCATTAATCCAGTAGCTAGAATCACCTTCATGCCCCCATGTAGAAGCTGCTGGTATTGCAACTTGATGATCTGATTGCTGGTTTAAATAATCTGAACAACTAATAGTTTTAAAGTTACTGCCTTTATTGTTAGCTAATCTAAGGACTGATTCTAACCAATTGGGGCCTTCAAACCACCAATGACCAAAAAGTTCAGCATCATAAGGTGCAACAATAATAGGAAGTCTATCCATTGTTGAATGTAATTGATCAATATGCTGTTGGCATTTGCTTATAAAATCTTCAGCATCTTCGTTAATTGCATTTTGAGCTTGTTTTGGGTTGTAGAATTCTTTTTCTAAGTTTTTACCCGTAATACGGTGATACTTAATGCCAGTATTAATTCTGGTGTTATCTTCAAGAATATAGGGCGCAAGGTATTTTTGATCTAATTCAAAGCCGATATCACTGTAATACTCTCGATAAAATTCATTACCTGGGTAGCCAGTTTCGGCACTCCAAACTTGCTGTGATGTTTCTATATCACGGGCAAAAGCCATGACACCATTACCGCAATCTAAAGGTGCGTAAACATCACTATTAGGCATCTCACTAGCATCCATAATGCCATGAGTATCAGTGAAAAAATATTTGATTCCTATTTCGGCTAATGTTTTTTCTAGGCTAGGGTAATAGCCACATTCTGGCAGCCAAAAACCAGAAGGGGAGAAGCCGAGGTTGGATTCAAACGTTTTAACGCCTATCTCAATCTGGTTTTTAACCGTTATTGGGTTAATATTAAGTAAAGGTAAAAAACCATGAGTAGCGGCGGTTGTTATTAATTCAAGATGTCCAGCATGATGGTGTTTTTTAAAAGCTGATAATAAATTAGATTGGTATTTATAATAGGTTTGCTCGGTTTGTATAAAGAATCTACGATATAAACGGGCTAATTTATGGGCTTGTGGCTGAGGGCGAGTCCGAATAATCTCTTTTTCTGCCAGTTCTATTCGTTGCTTAAGATATTTTTGATAGCGTGCCTGTAATAAATCATCAGCAAGCATTGCGATTAGAGTGGGTGACAAAGATAAGGTTAAGCGAAAAGAAATGTGATCTTTCGCTAAATTATCTAATGTATTGATTAAAGGGATGTAACATTCGGTCATCGCTTCAAATAACCAGTTTTCTTCAAAAAAGCTCTCGTACTCAGGATGTCTTACATAAGGTAAATGAGCGTGAAGTACAATACTAAGAAATCCTTTATTCATCTTATAAGCTCTTTATTCCTTGGCCTGAATGATTACTACTAGCGTAATGTGTTTGTGATGCAATAGCTGTTGAAGTTGTCTTTATAGGTTCAATAAAATTATTAACATTACTCGCATTATACTCATTAGAGTCAAAGCTAGGTGTTCTATTGTTTTTTAAAACAGCTAACTCATTAGATTTTGCCAAAGAATTAAACTTATTATTAATAGTACAATTTCCAATATAAGCAGAATACACTACGTTATTGTTAGTAGCTGAAATGGATATTTTTTTCTTATGCTGAATATCATAAATAGGTGATTCAAAAATTTCTGTCGAATTACCTTGGCTAGCATCTTGTGCATAAACTTTTAAAAATAACTTATTACTATGGATAGAGGGGAGTAGAAAATGAGAGTTTTTCTCACCTAAGTTCCAATATATATAAAGTTGCTGTGGGTTAATGGAAAGTAAGGTTATATCTGTTATAGCGGGATCAGGTTTTGGGGCGTAGTAAAGACTAATATTTTGACTGATTTCTAATAGTTTTTTTGTTGATAAAGTTTTTTCTAAAACTGGTTCTGGTACTTTAATGGGTGCAACAGGAGAAAAATCACGACTTATAATATGGCTAATCGCAAACATTTCTTGTGTAGAAATATAAGGATGAATGTTATTGTCAGAATAATACTTAGAGAGCATCGATTATTTTAATTGTTATAAGCCTAGTCTATCTGGATAAATAGGGATACTTCATTAATAGCACTATTATATAACAAACTAAAAATACCTTTTGATAAAGCTACTAATGTATTGAAAGGTAAGGGGAATAATGTAAATTTTTTGGTGTGTTGAGTTAAACTTATACTTTTATGAACAATTATTTTGTAATTTTCGAAAATGTTGTTATAATAGGCAGCTACATTCCACTGAGACATCGGCATTTAGTTATAATGCTTTAATCTTGTAGTTAGTGGAAATATTAGAAAGACCAAGTTGTTATTTAATAAAATAAAAAAATAGCTTGCAAAAAGTAAAAAAGTCTTTATAATAGTAAATCTTTGTAGGGTCCTTAGCTCAGCTGGTAGAGCACCGCACTTTTAATGCGATGGTCGCGAGTTCGAATCTCGCAGGACCCACCACGAATAGCAACATAATCAAGCAGTTACAGTTAATTCTGGACTGCTTTTTTTATGCCTGTCGTTGTATTTTCTGTCTATGGGGCACTCACGGGACACTTCAAAATAACAATTCACAACAAACTACAATAGTTTAAGTCAACGCCGGTAGTGGGTCGAATTTGTAGTTAGGCATGAATATCCACACCGAATTCGACTTTGTTAATCAATAAGCCAATAACAATATCATGCATTTTTTCTGACCTTGAAAAACAAATTGTTTTTCGTGTCAGCCGCTTAATCCATGTTCTTAAATTTAAATTCTTACGTTCAATTTTTTGAGTGTTTCTTTTTCCCACTTCGTGCTTATTGGGTTCAATATATCGATCATAAGCTCCCCAGTCATCGGTGTAAAAACGGTTGATTTTCAAAGGTGCTAGTAAGGCTTTTAATTCCTTAAAAACAATATCTTTTCGTTTACCAAAAACATAAGCCAAAATAATATTGGTTGAATGTTCAACAGCATACCAAATCCAGCGTTGATTAGATTTGTTTCCTACAAAAGACCACTGCTCATCTATCTTAGCCTCTTCACAGATTAATTCAACATTACTGAAGGCTGGCTCAATCTGAAACTTAGGGTTTACTTGCGTGAGCTTGCATTCCTTTTTTTTAACGTATTTATAACCGTGTTTTTATTGATTTTTAGCACCCGTGCTGTATCCCTAATTCCACTTCCATTAATTGCCATTTCAACTATACTTCTCTGTCATTCAATATGCACAGGCTTTGTAGTTATAATCAAGCATGAATGTTTTTGTTTTACACTCTGAATTACGACAATAGTAACGTTGTTTTCCGTAACCATTCGTTCCTGATTTTGTGATTTTTATGCTGCTGCACTTTGGG
>Ga0209395_1002568_pt1 | contig 23484 bp, 24 predicted proteins | sample GOMGulsemesocosm_3_FD_184635 | JGI IMG/M metagenome (GOLD analysis project Ga0209395, IMG submission 184635) | Methane-oxidizing microbial communities from mesocosms in the Gulf of Mexico - GOM9D Gulf of Mexico (SPAdes) (version 2) | ecosystem: Environmental > Aquatic > Marine > Cold seeps... | reverse complement strand
CTACTAGAGAAGCAGTGTAGATTAAATAGACTACACATTTAGTTACATAAATAGATCGAGCAGAGTGTTTAAAAATCGCTGTCCCAATGGCGTTACATACCAGTGTTCGTCGGTTTGCTCGATTAACCCTTTTTTAATCGCTTGATTAATAGGCGTTGATATATCATCTTCACAAAGACCAGTTAATTGCGCAAAGTCCTCACGTGGGCAAGGTTCTACTAATCGGAAGCGATTCATAAAAAACTCTAACGCAATACAATCAGCTTTTACTGGCCAGCTATCACTGCAATATTGATCATTACAATCTAGGTAGCCTTTAGGATGCTTTATTTTGGTTGAGCGAATAACCTGCTGCTTTGATAGGTCTGTAATTTTCCCATGAGCGCCGCAGCCAATCCCTAAGTAATCACCAAAACGCCAATAATTAAGGTTGTGGTTACATTGCAGCCCTGGTTTTGAGAAAGCCGAAATTTCATATTGTTCATAACCCGCGTCAAATAGAGCTTGTCGACCAGCGTCATAAATGTCCGCAAGGATTTCGTCATCAGGGATGGTTGGAGGTTTTGAATGAAATTGAGTATTAGGTTCAATCGTTAATTGATACCACGACAAATGAGGCGGAGATAACTCAATCGCTTGTCGTAAATCCCCTAAAGCATCAGTTACATTCTGCTTAGGCAGTGAGTGCATCAAGTCGATGTTAAATGATCGTAATCCAAGTTCAGATGCTTGTTTAGCGGCATTGACAGCCTCGTCACAATCATGAATTCGCCCTAAAATTTGCAGTTTGTCCGGCTGAAAAGATTGCACACCAATTGAAATACGATTAATCCCTGCTTGTTGAAATAGCGCAAAGCGACCCGCTTCAATGGTGCCAGGGTTGGCTTCCATAGTCACTTCCATTTCTGATTCGCAAACGATGAGTTTTTTGACCTCATCGATAAGGCGCTTCATTTGAGAAGGCTCTAATAAGCTAGGCGTGCCGCCACCGATGAAAATGGAATGTAACTTTCGGCCTTGCACATGATGTAAATCGTTGCGTAAGTCTGTTAATAGCGCGTCAACGTAAGCTTCGTGGGGTATATTCCCCTTAAGTGCGTGTGAATTAAAGTCGCAATAAGGACATTTTTGCACGCACCATGGAATGTGAATGTATAAACTTAAAGGGGGTAATCGTAAAGAGTTGCTCATAAGATGATTAAGCACCGCCAGCAAGTAATGGAATTAATGCTTTAAGTGCTTGCGCGCGATGACTCAATTGATTTTTAACTGACTTATCTAACTGTGCACTAGTACACTTTTCGCTAGGCACGAAAAATACAGGATCGTATCCAAAGCCTTCACGCCCTTCTTGCTGTTGAGTAATTTCACCTTCCCAAAAGCCTTGGCAAATAATGGGAGTGGGATCGTTCTCATGACGCATATAAACTAATACACAGACAAATCGTGCTTTACGTTGTTCGCTGTCAACATTAGCAAGTGAGCTCAAAAGTTTATCAATATTTGATTGGTCTGTAGCATTTTCACCACTAAAACGGGCTGAGTAGATTCCTGGTGCGCCCCCTAGGGCTTGTACTTCTAAACCTGAATCATCAGCAATGGCGGGTTTGCCCGTTAATTTTGCCGCGTGACGCGCTTTAATAATCGCATTCTCAACGAAGGTGGTACCTGTTTCTGGAACATCGGGTACATCGAACTCACTTTGTGCAACCACGTTTAAATTTAGAGGTGCAAGCATAGCAGCAAGTTCTTTAACTTTACCTTGATTGCCTGTGGCTAAAACGATTTGGGACATGATAAAACCTTGTGCTTATTAATTAGGGGACTAGTCAACGTAAAATTGCTGAGTGAATTTTAAGAGGCTATTAAGGCCATCTCGGTTAACGGATCGCACTTGAATAGTAAATTGTTCTTTATGACGAAATGGCAGTTGAGCAATGTAATAAATTGCATTACCTTCTTTAATTTCTTTAAAGGTTAACTTGGAAATCTTTCCTGTTAAATTGGTTGCTTGACCCGTTAACTTCCCCGTTACTGCTGGATTACCATCGATTAAAGTATCTAATATGGAAATATTAATAAACGCATTATAACTAGAACGTTTGATACCGTAACTACGTGCAATTTTTGCTTCAAGTACTGTCGAAGGCAATGCCATGTAATGAACTTGATAGCGTCCTGTTTGCTCAAATTGCCCACCTGTAGATGGGGTTAGTGCTTCTTTAGCGTGAGCAAAGCTTAATGATGAAATCAATAAGGTGAGTAATGCGATGAACCTGTGTTTAATGGTCATGATAAATCCATAGAAAATGAGTGTGAAAAATTCACACTCATTGGTTAATTAAAACTAAAGGCTTGCCCAGATAGGGCCAATGAGAGGAGTTAAAATATCATTGGCTAACATGTTGAGAAATAATAAACTAAATGACAACACCATCAGTGATAAGTCTAATCCGCCCATATCAGGCAGTCGGCGACGAATCGGTGATAATAATGGCTCAGACAATTGCGCCATCACTTGTTCAATAGGGTGTCCACCTCGACTTACCCAGCTCATAATCGCACGAATTAATAGTACCCAGAAAAGCAATACACCGACTTTTTTAATCGTAAATAAAGTGCCGATAATTAATAAGGAAATAATGTTAACTTCGCCGCTGCCAATGACCATCATGATACTAAATTTAGCGTAAGCGACGATGAGGGCTAATACAACACCTGCCATATCAATGCCAAATAGTCCCGGAATAATGCGTCGTAAAGGTCGCACTAAAGGATCCGTCGCTTTAACAACAAACTGGCTAAATGGATTGTAAAAATCGGCGCGGGCAATTTGCAGCCAAACACGCAAGATTACAATCATTAAATAAGTATCGAACAGAATTTTTAGTAAAAAATCAAATGCAGTCATTAACTCGGTTATCCCTTAAATTATAATATTATCTAAAATTGTTTCGCCATTTCGCTAGCGCGTGCAACGGCATTACTCATGGCTTTATCAACACAATCTTCAAGGCCTTGATCCTTAAATGTTTCGATAGCCGCATGAGTGGTTCCACCTTTTGATGTTACCTGTTTTCGTAATTCAGACAACTCTAAATGGTCGTTGTGCCTAACCATTTGTGCAGCACCTAGTGCCGATTGTTGAATCAATAAACGAGCTTCTTGAGCTGTTAGTCCCATTTTTACCGCACTTTGTTGCATATATTCCATCATTAAGAAAAAATAAGCAGGTGAGCTGCCACTACAGGCAATGACTAAGTCAATATGTTGTTCATCTTCAACCCACAATACTTCACCGACCGATTGCATAATTTGAGAAACGATTGATTTATCATCATCGTTCACTCCGTTTGCAGCGAACAATCCACTCATACCAAGCCCTAATAATGATGGCGTATTTGGCATCACACGGACAAGTCTAATCGGTGAATTAAAGTAATCATCATAGCGAGCGCTTTGAATGCCTGCGGCAATGGTGACAAATAATTTAGTATCAATGTTATCAACAGACAATGATTGGCACATTGTTTCCATAAATTGTGGTTTTACGGCTAATACAATAATATCGGCCCAATTAATGGCTTCATTGTTATCATTGGTGGTCAAGATAGAGTGACTAGACTTGAGTGCATCAAGTTTATCTTGGCTAGGGTTCGCCGCCATTATCAATTCACTTGGATAATGTTTTGCCATCAATCCACTGATAATACTCTTACTCATATTGCCTGCACCAATGAAGGCAATTTTTTTCTGTTGCATAATGTTTCCTAAAAATGTGGTGTTACGTATTACGTGATCCGAATATGGCACTGCCAATTCGTACCATGGTACTGCCGTTTTCAATGGCTTGTTCTAGATCGCTGCTCATGCCCATCGATAAGGTATCTACTGTATCAAATTCTGATTTTAGTTGCTCAAAAAGCTGGTTCATTTGGCTAAATTGGCTGGATATTATCTCTTGGTCGGATGTTTTTACACCAATGGTCATTAAACCTCGTAACGTTAATTGTTTTAATGATTGGATCTGAGTAGCCAGTTCGAATACCTCTGATAAAGCAAGGCCTGATTTATTCTCTTCACCACTTATATTTACTTGAATGAGCACTTGAATAGGTGCCTGGTAAATTCCGCGTTGTTGGTTCAGGCGTTTGGCTATTTTTAAGCGATCAATGGTATGGACCCAATCAAAATTTTCAGCCACTAATTTTGTTTTATTTGATTGTATTGGGCCAATGAAATGCCAAGTCAGTGAAGAATCTTTAAAATATTCAACCTTATCCACACCTTCTTGAACATAGTTTTCACCAAAGTGACTTTGCCCTGTCGTTATCGCCTGCTCAATGTCACAAATAGGTTTTGTTTTACTTACGGCGATTAATTGAACTGAATTGTTGGGGCGCTGTGATTTATTTTCGTAAAAACGCAGGCTCTTAATTGCTGAATCTAATCGTTCTGTTATGTTAGGCATATTATTAATTAATTATTAAGTCGAAGGTTTTTATGGATATTACCGAATTACTGGCGTTTAGTGTAAAACACGACGCATCAGATTTACATCTTTCAGCTGGTGTGCCACCAATGATACGTGTAGATGGTGAAGTTCGAAAGCTAAACGTGCCTCCTTTAGAGCATAAAGAAGTTCATAATCTAATATACGATATAATGGATGATAAGCAGCGTAAGGATTATGAAGAAAATTTAGAGTGTGATTTCTCGTTTGAAGTGCCGAATATGGCACGTTTTCGTGTAAATGCGTTTGTTCAAAATCGCGGGGCAGGTGCTGTATTTCGTACCATTCCTAGTGAAGTTTTAACGATGGAGCAAATTAACGCACCTCATATATTCAAGAAAATTTCTGAGAACCCTCGCGGCTTAGTACTGGTTACAGGCCCAACAGGATCTGGTAAATCGACGACACTAGCCGCCATGGTTGATTATATTAACGAAAGTCGCCGTGAACATATCTTAACCATCGAAGATCCCATTGAGTTTGTACACAAAAACAAACAGTGTCTGATCAATCAGCGTGAAGTACATCGAGATACCCATGGTTTTGAAAATGCATTACGCAGTGCACTGCGTGAAGATCCCGACATTATTCTAGTTGGAGAAATGCGAGATTTAGAAACCATTCGCCTTGCGCTTACCGCCGCTGAAACGGGTCATCTTGTTTTTGGCACCCTGCATACTACCTCAGCCTCTAAAACTGTCGATCGTATAGTTGATGTATTTCCTGCTGCAGAAAAAGATATGGTTAGAACCATGTTGTCAGAGTCATTGCAGGCTGTTATTTCGCAGACCTTAGTGAAGAAAATTGGCGGCGGACGCGTTGCCGCTCACGAGATAATGGTCGGAACGCCAGCGATTAGAAATTTAATTCGTGAGGCGAAAGTGGCGCAAATGTATTCTGCGATACAGACCGGCATGGCTTTTGGTATGCAGACACTTGATCAATCTTTAAGTAACTTGGTCAATAGCGGCGATATTAGCCGTGAAGATGCCCAACTTAAAGGTTCTGGCAAACAAGCACTTTAGGATTTTATATGAAAATATTACCATATTTACAGACGCTCGTTGACGAAGACGGCTCTGATTTATTTATTACCGTTGACGCCCAGCCCAGCATAAAAGCACATGGTGCGATGCAGCCCGTAGGAGATATTGTTTTATCGGAAGAGGATGCCCTTGAGATTGTTTTAGGCACTATGAACCCAAAACAGCGTCAAGAATATGAAAATACTAAAGAATGTAACTATGCCATTGCTATCGAAGGCGTTGGGCGCTTTCGATTAAGCGCATTTTGGCAGCGAAATATGGCAGGGTTAGTTGCGCGGCGTATTGAAACTGAAATTCCTGAGATGGACGATCTTCAGTTACCGCCAGTTCTTAAAGATGTCATCATGAGCAAACGTGGTTTAGTGATTATGGTTGGTGCAACAGGAACGGGTAAATCTACATCGTTAGCCGCAATGATTGGTCACCGAAATCGCCACAGTAAGGGGCATATCCTTACAGTGGAAGATCCTATTGAGTTCGTTCACACGCATCGCCGCAGCATTGTTAATCAGCGAGAGGTAGGTGTTGATACAGAATCTTTTGAAGCTGGACTTAAGTCAGCATTACGCCAAGCGCCAGATGTTGTTCTGTTAGGCGAAATACGTTCACCAGAAACGATGCAATATGCACTTACCTTTGCTGAAACTGGGCACTTATGTGTAGCGACACTTCATGCTAATAACGCCAACCAAGCCATTGAACGAATTATGCATTTGGTTCCTAAAGAAAAGCATCAACAATTATTGTTTGATATGTCGCTGAACTTAAGGGCGATTGTAGCTCAACAACTTGTTCCAGTAAAAAACGGCAAAGGACGCAGGGCTGCTATCGAAGTATTATTAAATTCAGCGCGCGTATCTGACTTGATTTCGAAAGGAGAGCTACACAGCCTTAAAGAAACCATGGCTAAATCAAATGAAGCAGGTATGCAAACGTTTGACCAAGCATTATTTAATCTTTATCAACACAATGAAATTAGTTATGCCGACGCAATACATCACGCCGATTCACCTAATGATTTACGTTTGATGATCAAGCTTAAAGGGGGCAAAGATATCGATGCTGGCCTTCTCAGTGAAGTAACCTTAGATCTAGATTAATGTGAACATTTTAACGAATGAATAAGTTTGTGCTTATTCATTCGTCTTAAGCACAAACCAACTTTCTAAAATCAGTACCGCAGACACGCTATCAATTTTACCTTTGGTTAACTTTTTATAGCCGCCTAATTCAAACAAACGTTCTTTAGCTTCCACTGTTGTTAGTCGTTCATCATGGCCATGAACAGGAATTTTATATCGGTTATATAGACGTTTAGCAAACTTCTTAGCTCGTAAAGTAATAGGCTGGTCGCTGCCGTCCATATTAGTTGGAAACCCGACAACTATTTCCGTGGGTTGCCATTCTTTAAAAACATCATCTAACGCTTGCCACTGGGGAATGCCATCCACGGCTTTTATTGCTGATAAGGGACTACCTGTTCCTGTTATTTCTTGACCAATGGCCACACCAATACTCTTTACGCCAAAATCAAAGGCGATTAAACAACTCATAATTTTTTCTACTTTTTAAAATGGATTTATTCGGACAATGTCAATGGAAACAAAGCTTAGCAGTGGCCAGCTTGAGAGGCTAATTGCCATACGTCAAAGCCAAGCTGTTGCGTGGCGCTTTTCCAGCGTTTATTGATTGGTGTAGTGAATATATGGGCAACATCACAAGGGCTTGTTAACCAAGCATTATCTAAAATTTCTTGTTCAAGTTGACCAGGGGTCCAGCTGGCATACCCTAAAGCAATCACAAATTGTTCTGGTGCATTTGGTGAGCACAAAGACGACATAATATCTTTAGATGTGGTCATCATTATTTCATCTGAACATAATTCGCTGTTGCTCCAACCTGGTTGGGGCGAGTGAAGTACAAAGCCACGTTCTTGATTGACTGGGCCACCATTGAAAACTTGGTTATTAATACTTTCAGGGGCTGATTTAGAAACGGGTAGTTCCATCTTTTCTAATAATTGCTGAACATTAAGCTGCTTTATAGGTTGGTTTATTATAAAACCCATAGCACCTTCGTCATCATGGCGCACTAGGTAGATCACTGCACGTTTAAAGTAGGGATCATCTAAATTTGGCATTGCGATTAAAAACTGATTTTTCAAACTATCCATTATAAATCTCGGCCTCTAATTAACCACCTGCAAGTTTGACTGTATAGCCTTTCTTTTCAAGGTAAGTTTTAATGACGTCACGTTGATCGCCCTGAATTTCAATAATGCCATCTTTCACGGCTCCGCCGCAACCGGCAAGCTTTTTTAGCTCTTTAGCTAATACTTTTAAGGCTTTACTGTCGAGTGATAAACCGCTGATGGTCATCACGCCTTTGCCTTTTCTACCTTTAGTTTCGCGCCTAATACGTACAATCCCATCACCTTGATGAATTGTTTCTTGCTCTTTTTCTGGGGTGATTCGGCCTGAATCGGTCGAGAAAACGAGTACTGAGTCATTATTATTCATGTTTCTTTGCCATTGCTGTGCGAGCAATTAAACTCGCATTAGTTACATAGTCATTACTTTAACAGAGCTTTATAGTCATGAACATTGGAAATACGTGAATTTTCAATGAATCTGGGGATAGTGCTTACATAAATATAATTGCCTGATAGAATGTCTTTCATTATGTTCTGAGCGTGCCTTGATAGGTACATATTGCCTAAATAAAGAGAATTACTATGAAGTTGTTTGCAGCTGTGCTAATTGTTTTGTTGGCAATGTTACAATATCGATTGTGGTTTGGTAAAAATAGCTGGCCAGACTATTTACAACTTAAAAAAGAAATAGTTACGCAAACAACTGAAAATGAAAGGCTGCGTTCTAAAAATGAACTTCAATTTAAAGAAATTCATGATTTAAAGAATGGCCTCGACGCGATAGAAGAGCGTGCACGTAATCAACTGGGTTTAATCAAAGAAGGCGAATCGTTTTATCGAATCGTCGAATAATAAGAGCATTTCAATTTTGTTTGAATATCCAATATATGCTGTCGTCCCTGCTGCCGGAATAGGCAAAAGAATGGGCAGTGAAATTCCAAAACAGTACCTTAAAATTGCGCAAAAATGCATTATTGAATATGCATTGGCGCCATTATTAGCGCATGCCCAAGTAGAACAGGTTATCGTTTCCCTTAGCCCTGACGATAGATGGTTTGATCAACTAAGTGTTGCTAGTCATCCAAAGTTGAAAACAGTTGTTGGTGGTGATGAACGTGCAGACTCGGTGCTGAATGCTCTACAAAAGTTGCCAGAGAATGGCTTTGTTATGGTGCATGATGCAGCGCGACCATGTTTGACGACCCAAGACATCAACCAGCTAATTTCAAACGCGAAACCCGAACAAGGTGCTATTTTAGGCTCACTCGTTAGAGATACCATGAAACGCGTCGGGGATGATGGTTGTATTGAAAACACTGTTTCTAGAGAGCGCCTCTATCACGCTTTGACGCCACAAATTTTTCCGACCCTAGAACTCAAAACTGTTTTAAAACAGGCACTCAAACAAGGTGTTAATGTCACTGATGAAGCGTCAGCGATGGAGTGGCATGGCATGTCTATCAAAATGATTGAGGGTCGTAGCGACAATATAAAAGTAACTCGCCCTGAAGATTTACAATTGGCACAGCTTTTTTTACAAGAACAACTACGCCACGCACAACATAATAATAAATAGGAAAGAAAATGATTAGAATAGGTCACGGTTTTGATGTTCATAAGTTTGGTGGGCAAGGACCTGTAATTATTGGCGGCGTGGCAGTGCCACACACTCAGGGCTTGATCGCTCATTCAGATGGAGACGTTGCTCTTCACGCGTTATGTGATGCGTTGCTTGGCGCTTGTGCAATGGGGGATATTGGCCATCATTTTCCAGATACTGATGATGATTTTAAAGGGGTAGATTCACGAGAATTACTACGCCACGTTTACGGTCTGATAAAAGCACAAGGTTATCATTTAGGTAATCTTGATTTGACCATTGTCGCACAAACACCAAAAATGGCCCCACACATTGAGAATATGCGCAATGTTATTGCAACTGATTTACACTGTGATATTTCACAGGTCAACGTGAAAGCGACAACCACCGAAGCCCTAGGGTATGTTGGCCGAAAAGAGGGAATTTCAACCCACGCTGTCGTAATACTAATGAAGGGTAGTGAGAGTTAATGACTTTACCAAATTGGCAGTATTTAAACGCTAAGCCGACTCAACATGGCAAATTGCGTGTCAGCAATAACGACTTTAAGGTATTTGAAAACCTTGGCTATGAAGCCGACGGTAGTGATGGTGAACATCTATTTATAGAAATTGAAAAAAATGGTCTAAATACAGCGTATGTTGCAAAGCTTATTGCTCGTTGGGCCAATGTTACCGTGCGTGAAGTCAGTTACGCCGGTAAAAAAGACCGTCATGCTATTACACGTCAACACTTTAGTGTGCAGATCCCCGGTAAAGAGTCACCAGATTTAGCCTTACTTGAATCAGAGCAATTAACCGTGTTATCAGCTAAAAGGCATAGCAAGAAATTGCGTACAGGTGCACTTAAAGGCAATCGTTTTGAGTTATTTATTCATGGCCTTACCCTTGATAGTGATTTGACCGAGCGATTAGAGCGCATTAAAATTTCAGGTGTGCCTAATTACTTTGGCGAGCAGCGGTTTGGTTTTGATGGCGAAAACATTGATAGAGCACGTGCTTTATTTAATGGTGAAAAAGTTAAAAATCGTGATTTAAGATCGATTTATCTATCATCTGCACGTTCATTGTTATTTAACAACGTCGTAAGTGAGCGTTTACTGCAAAAGCTTGATAATAAAATAATCAGTGGCGATGCTTTTATTTTAAATGGCTCTAAAGCTGCTTTTACTCCGCCAATCATTGATGATGTTATAAAAGCGCGTTTTGCAGCCAAAGATATTATTTTAAGTGCGCCGTTATGGGGCAACACAAAAAATGCGATGGTTGATGATGCATTGGCGTTTGAATCTTCGATAATAGAACAAGATGCTGACCTTGCTCGTGGTTTAGAAAATTTTGGCTTAAAACTCGAACGTCGTGCACTCATTGTTTATCCTGGAGAGTTAACGTGGCAATCACAAGAAGATGGAGTTAGTTTATCTTTCTCATTACCCGCTGGCAGCTATGCAACCAGTGTGTTGAGAGAATTGGCGATTATTGAAGATGTATCTACGAAGCATGCCTAGGGAAATAATTTAATGAATATTTTAATAAGTAATGATGATGGTGTTCATGCGCGAGGCATACAAGCATTGTTTGATGCATTAAAAGCAAGTATGGATAAAATTAGCGTCGTAGCACCTGATCGTAATTGCAGTGCTGCCAGTAGCTCATTAACACTGCAAAACCCGTTGCGAACGACAACAATGGATAATGGGTTTATTGCAGTTAATGGTACACCGACTGACTGCGTTCATTTAGCCATTAATATGTTACTTGAGGATGACCCGCAATTAGTTGTCACTGGCATCAACGCAGGGGCTAACTTAGGGGATGATGTTATCTATTCTGGCACTGTAGCAGCCGCAATGGAGGGGCGTTATATGGGCCTGCCATCGGTAGCTCTCTCTCTGGCTGGCAGCGAACTCATTCATTATGAAACTGCTGGAGTTTATGCCGAAAAAATTGTTAGCCACCTCAGAGATTGTCCACTGCCTGCTAATCAAATTCTAAATGTGAATGTGCCTGATTTACCGCTCAATGAAATTAAAGGCATTAAAGTGACACGACTTGGTGCTCGTCACCGTGCAACCTCAATGATAAAAACACAAGATCCAGGTGGGCGAGATATTTTTTGGGTAGGGCCTTTAGCAAAGGCTGATGATGCAGGAGAGGGAACTGACTTTCATGCGATCGCCAATGGTTACGTATCTATTACGCCTATTACGGTTGATTTGACGGCGCATCACCGTATCGAAAAATTAAATCAATGGGCACAACTGCTATGAGCAACGTGTTAGAAACCACCTCATTACATGGCCAAAGACTCGCACAGCGGTTAATGGGTGAAGGAATCACTGATAAAAATGTACTTGCTGCAATAGCCGCTACGCCGCGTCAGTTATTCATCGATCAGGCCCTTGAATATAAGGCCTATGAAAATACGGCATTGCCAATTGGTCATGGTCAAACAATCTCTCAGCCGTATATTGTGGCAAAAATGACACAATTACTATTGGCTAATGGCCCTTTAAATAATGTGCTAGAAATTGGAACTGGTTCAGGCTATCAGTGTGCTATTTTGGCGCAGCTTGTAGAAAAGGTTTATACAGTTGAGCGCATTAAAGCATTGCAACGTCAGGCAAAAAGGCGCTTACGATTAATTGATTTACACAATGTGGCGATGAAACATGGCGATGGCTGGCAAGGCTGGGCATCTAAAGGACCATTTGACGCCATAATGGTGACCGCTGCACCCAATGAAATTCCCATGGAATTGCTACAACAATTGAGTGATGGTGGCCGACTTATTATTCCTGTCGGCGGTGAAACTCAAACATTGATGATAATTACCCGTGAAGGTGAACGATTTACTCAACAGAAAGTCGAAGCCGTTAAATTTGTTCCATTATTAGCTGGAGAGCTTAGTTGAAAATTTTTAGTGCAATGTATGAATGGACTATGAAAGCCGCAAGGCATAAACATTCAAGTTATTATTTAAGTTTTATGAGTTTTGCTGAGTCAGTATTTTTTCCTATTCCAGTGGATGTCATGTTAGCGCCAATGTCTTTAGCTAAGCCTAAATCTGCTTGGTATTATGCGATGTTAGCTACCGTGTTTTCAGTTATTGGTGGTGTTGTTGGTTATTACTTAGGGTATGCGCTATATGATTCATTTGTACAGCCTATTATAGAGTCGGTTGGTTATCAGGATAAACTGGCGACAGCAGAGTCGTGGTTTAGTGAATATGGGATTTGGGTTATCTTTATTGCGAGCTTTACACCCATTCCTTATAAGGTGTTTACAATCACGGCCGGCGTGATGAGTATGGCGTTTTGGCCGTTCTTAATTGTCTCATTAATTGGACGCGGTATGCGCTTTTTCTTAGTGGCAGGGTTAATGCGATGGGGAGGCAAGGCAATGGAAGATAAATTAAAAATATACATCGACCGAATAGGTTGGACTGTCGTTCTTCTTATTGTTGTTGCTTTAATAGTTGTAAAATTATAAGCCAATGAACAGGGCTATGTTGACACTAAAATCATGCTTAACCATTGTTATTATATTAACAATGGTTAGCTGTGCGTCATCAACAGGTCCTGCTCCTGTCTCGTCTATATCAAAGTCTGCTAGTGCACAGCCGAAAAAATTAACAGGCAATAAGTATAAAGTTAAAAAAGGTGACACCTTATATTCCGTGGCCTTTGCAGCTGGGCTATCGGCTAATGAATTATCTAAAATCAACAAGATACCTCCTCCTTATATTATCTATCCTGGAAAGTGGTTAACGCTGGTTAATAAAAAAACACCTATTAAGGTAGTCAAAAAAAACAGAGTGTCAAAAAAATGGCAGAAAAAACTTGATCGTAAAAAAGAACCCAGTTATTCTAAAAATGTAATTAAGCCAAAACGCTCTACTGAGAAACTAAAGAAAAGAACAACAGTGAGTTCTACTGTTTCGAAGCAAGGTAATTACGCTAAAAAAATCTCAAAATGGATTTGGCCAGCGAAAGGGCGTGTAGTATCGGCATACTCTGCTACAAAGCAGGGAAATAAAGGGATAGATATAGCTGGGGTCAAAGGAAGTGATATTATTGCTTCTGCTGCTGGTAAAGTTGTTTATGCAGGTAATGCGCTACGAGGTTATGGTAACTTGATTATTATCAAGCATAACGACAAATATTTAAGCGCATACGCACATAATAAAACCATTTTTGTTAAGGAAAAACAACGAATCAAACAAGGGCAATTAATTGCCAAAATGGGGAGTAGCGAGTCAGAGCGCACTCAACTTCATTTCGAGATTCGTTTCCGCGGCAAATCAGTCAATCCAACCCATTATCTTCCTAAGCGATAGCTCGATTAATTGCATGTTTTTCAATGAACTTTCATTGTTAATTATCAGGGAGAATACCATGGGACGCAAAATCACCACCACTACAGCCCAGACTGTAGAAACAGAAAAGTCACTAAACCTAGATGCGACTCAATTATATTTGAGTGAAATCGGGTTCTCTCCACTATTAACCGCTGAGGAAGAAGTTTATTACTCGCGTTTATCCCTGCGCGGTGATGCGGCGGCAAGGCGCCGTATGATTGAGAGTAACCTGCGACTTGTTGTTAAAATTTCACGCCGATATCTTAATCGAGGTCTTGCTTTATTAGACCTAGTAGAAGAAGGTAATTTAGGTTTGATTAGAGCGGTTGAAAAGTTTGATCCTGAAAGAGGCTTTAGATTTTCAACTTATGCTACCTGGTGGATCCGTCAAACGATAGAGCGCGCAATCATGAACCAAACGCGTACTATCCGCCTCCCTATTCACGTGGTTAAAGAGCTCAATATATATCTAAGAACAGCGCGAGAGTTAGCGCAGGAATTAGATCATGAACCAACCGCTGAAGATATAGCTGTTAAATTAGATAAACCAATTTCTGATGTTAGCAAAATGCTTAAGTTAAATGAGAAAGTGACATCGGTTGATTCACCCATTAGCGGCGCTAATGAAAAAGGGTTATTAGACATAGTGTCTGCAGGTGATCATTATTCACCTGAGCCTACTGCAATGAAACAAGATATTAATGATAATCTTGTACGTTGGTTAAGTGAGTTAAATACAAAACAACGCGAAGTGCTAGCTCGTCGGTTTGGTCTATTAGGTCATGAGCCTTCAACGCTTGAAGTTGTTGGCCGAGAAATCGGATTAACACGGGAACGTGTTAGGCAAATTCAAGTTGAAGCCCTAAAGCGCATGCAAACTATCTTGAAGAGTCAAGGGTTGTCGATTGAGACGTTATTCCCTGCTGGCAGTTAATAATGATGGAAAAATGAAAAAGCCAGTGACGATTAAATCACTGGCTTTTTTTATACCCATCAAAACTATTATCTAACTTGTGCTTTTAAAGCATAAAGCATATTTAATGCATCTTTTGGAGAAAGCTCATCAGGGTTAAGCTCTTTAATAGAAGCAATTAGTTGCTCATTTTTATCATCTTCTACAATAGTAGGCATAGCCATAGAAACATCATTTGAATGACTCCCCAATAGTTCAAGTTCAGTCAATTTGGCTTTAGCAATTTGCGTGACTACTTTTGGGATACCTGCTAATTGAGCCACTTGAATTCCGTAACTTTTATTAGCCGCGCCATCTGCAACATGATGCAAGAATGCGATAGACTCTTCGTGCTCTATTGCATCTAAATGCACATTGCTAACTTGTGATAAATGTTCAGACAACTGAGTTAATTCAAAATAGTGCGTGGCAAATAACGTGAGAGATTTTGATTTTGTCGCTAAATAATGTGCACAGGCCCATGCTAATGATAATCCATCAAAGGTACTCGTTCCGCGGCCTATTTCATCCATTAAAACTAGGCTGTGCTCTGTTGCATTATGAAGAATATTAGCTGTTTCAGTCATTTCTACCATGAAGGTTGAGCGCCCACTCGCTAAATCATCTGACGCGCCAATACGGGTGAAAATTCTATCAATGTTTCCAATCCTTGCACTTTGAGCCGGCACAAAACAGCCAATGTGAGCCATCAAACAAATAAGTGCTGTTTGTCTCATGTAAGTAGATTTACCGCCCATGTTTGGCCCAGTAATTACTAACATTTGACGATCTTCAGATAATGTTACTGGATTGGCAATAAATGGCGCATCCATCACTTGTTCAACAACAGGGTGACGAGATTGTGTTAACTCAATACCGATTCCCTGATGAAAACTGGGGCGAAAATAGTTAAAGTCTAAAGAACGTTGTGCAAAGGTACTTAATACATCGAGTTGCGATAGGGCACTAGAGCTGTTCTGTAAAGAGGCCAGTAAAGGTAAGATCTGCTCGAACAATTGCTCATACAATAATTTTTCTAAGGCTAACGCTTTGCCTTGGCTGCTTAATACTTTGTCTTCGTGTTCTTTAAGCTCAGGAATGATAAAACGTTCATTGTTTTTAAGGGTTTGACGTCTAACATAATGTAACGGTGCATTTTCAGCTTGTGATTTACTGATTTCAATGTAGTAACCATGAACCCGGTTATAACCCACTTTAAGTGATGTTAATCCGGTTGTTTCTCGCTCACGGGTCTCTAATTGTTCAAGGTAATCTGTCGCTCCCTTGCTCAAAGCGCGCCATTCATCGAGTTCTTGGTTAAAGCCAGGAGCAATAACGCCACCATCACGAATTAATGATGGCGGGTTCTCAACAACCGCATGACATAATAAATCGTGAAGCTCAGGAAATTCTTTAATTTCTTTCGCGAGTTGAGTTAGACGTTCACATTGCTTATTTTCTGTTAGAAGCTTTTGAATCTGCGGCAATAAAGACAAAGCTTGTCGAAGTTTAGAGAAATCTCTCGGACGAGCAGAACGCAGGGCAATTCGCCCTAAAACACGCTCAATATCTCCCACCTGTTTGAGAGTATCACTAACTGCTTCAATATTTTGTTGCTCAATTAATGAGTCTACTGCACTGTGGCGCTGGCCAATTAAAAATTGATCTCGAGAGGGTTGATGTATCCAGCGCTGAAGTAAACGAGACCCCATTGCTGTTGCTGTTTTGTCTAGCACAGACATTAAGGTGTTGTCATAACCACCACTAATGTTTTGCGTTAGTTCTAAATTTCGGCGAGTTGCAGCATCCAAAATGATGCAGTTATTTTGGTTGGTGAGTTTTATTTGTCTTATTTGCGGCAAGGCAACACGCTGAGTGTCGTTAACATATTGCATTAAACAGCCCGCAGCGATTAAAGCAATTTTAGCTTTTTCAACACCAAATCCAATTAGGCTGTCTGTTTTGAATTGTCTATTTAATAATTCTTGTGCGGTGTCGAGATCAAAATCCCAAGCTGGACATGCTCGCAATCCCTTACGATGGCCTAAAAGCTCCAGATTATCCCATTGCTCTAGGTGTAAAATTTCCGCAGGGTTTGTTCGATGTAATTCAGACTCAAATTGCTCAGTTGTGGCAAGCTCACTAATATTAAACTCACCACTGGCAATATCTAAAGTAGCAAAGCCAAACAAGGAATTTTGCTCAAACACACTGGCAATAATATTATCTTTACGATCACCTAATAGCGCTTCATCGGTAATGGTGCCCGGGGTAACAATACGAACTACCTCTCGCGTGACTGGCCCTTTACTCGTTGTAGGATCACCTGTTTGCTCACATATAGCGACACTTTCACCCATATTAACTAACTTTAAGAGATAATTATCAGCGCTATGATAGGGAATTCCTGCCATTGGGATTGCATTGCCGCCAGTTTTACCCCGAGCAGTGAGTGTGATGCCCAGTAGCTCTGATGCTTTTTTTGCATCACCATAAAAGAGCTCATAAAAATCGCCCATGCGATAAAAGACTAAGGTATCTGCATGCTCACTTTTGATTTTTAGATATTGCTGCATCATTGGTGTATGCGAAGACATAGTTTCTGGCGTTAAAATAGGTGTGGTCATAAAAATAATAAAATCTTTAAAATAAAAATACTGGTTAAGGATACTTGATTGTCGTGAAAACAAAAAGGGAATTGACCCAATAATGCCGCCTGATAGGCTTTATAAAAAAAAGTTAAAAAACACTTGATACTGTATGACTGTACAGTATACTTATTTGCATTAACTGAGTAACAGAATTTTCTAACGGAGCATGTAATGGACGCCAACAAAACAAAAGCACTTGAAGCCGCCTTAGGTCAAATTGAAAAACAATTTGGTAAAGGTTCTATTATGCGTTTAGGTGATGCTAAAGCATTGGATATTGAATCAGTATCTACTGGTTCACTAGGACTTGATATTGCATTAGGCATAGGCGGTTTACCTATGGGACGTGTTGTTGAGATATACGGTCCAGAATCATCAGGTAAAACAACAATGACACTGCAAGTTATTGCTGAAGCTCAGAAAAAAGGTAAAGTTTGTGCATTCGTAGATGCTGAGCATGCCCTTGACCCTATCTATGCTGTTAAGCTTGGTGTTGATATCAATTCATTACTTGTTTCACAACCAGACACCGGTGAGCAAGCACTTGAAATAGTTGATATGTTAACTCGCTCTGGTGCTGTTGATGTTATCGTTGTCGATTCTGTAGCAGCGTTAACGCCTAAAGCAGAAATCGAAGGAGACATGGGTGATTCACACATGGGCTTGCAGGCACGTTTGATGTCTCAAGCACTTCGTAAATTAACTGGTAATATTAAACGTTCAAATACTTTATGTATTTTCATTAACCAAATTCGAATGAAAATTGGTGTGATGTTTGGTAACCCTGAAACAACTACTGGTGGTAATGCACTTAAGTTTTATGCATCAGTTCGTTTAGATATACGCCGAATTGGCGCTGTTAAAAACGGTGATGAAATTGTTGGTAATGAAACTCGCGTTAAAGTAGTTAAAAACAAGGTTTCACCACCATTTAAACAAGCTGAATTCCAAATTCTTTATGGCGAAGGTACGTCTAAGTATGGCGAGCTAATTGACTGGGGTGTAAAAGAGAAGTTAGTTGAAAAAGCTGGCGCTTGGTACAGTTATAAAGGCAGCAAAATTGGACAAGGTAAAGCAAATAGCATTAAGTTCTTGAAAGAGAATCCAGCTATTTCTGATGAAATTGAATCGTTACTGCGTGATGCTTTGTTAATTAAGCCAACCGATAAGCCTGATGAAGAACCACCATTAGCAGAAGAAAGTGAATAAATTAGATTAGTCATCAACGGCAGTTGATGATGTTAGGCAGCAGCCATGTGGTTGCTGCCTTTTTGATTTTATGAACCAAGAATTCCCTCCTTGTATTACCACCTTTCCCTCTTGTTCAGCATCTAGCATATAAATCTATTGCTATAAAGTTAGTGGCCAGTTCTTCCTGATGCTGTTTCTATATAAAAGCAAAAAACGCTACTTGCACGTTTCAAATTGCCTAACTGACATCAGTTAATCTAATCTGATCAAATAAATATTAAAATATGACGCTTATCACTAGCTCAATCTAGCTATGTAACCGTATAATGTGCGATATTTTTATTTTAGTGAAGCAGTTCAGGAACTCATTATGCAAATGACAACAGCAGAAATTAGAAACGCATTTTTGGCGTATTATCAGCAAAAGCAGCATACCATCGTTGATAGCAGCTCATTAATTCCAGGAAACGATGCAACGTTGTTATTCACCAATGCAGGTATGGTTCCGTTTAAAGACGTTTTCATTGGTAGTGATAAACGTGATTATAATCGTGCAACCTCTTCACAACGATGTGTACGTGCTGGTGGCAAGCATAACGATCTCGAAAATGTTGGTTATACAGCTCGTCATCATACATTTTTTGAAATGTTGGGTAATTTCAGCTTTGGTGATTATTTCAAGAAAGAAGCCATTCGCTTTGCTTGGGACTTTTTGACAAAAGAATTAAAATTACCAAAAGAAAAATTATGGATAACAGTATTTGAAGAAGATCGTGAAGCTGAAGATATTTGGATAAAAGATATTGGTGCTGATCCTGCTCGTTTATCACGTATTGGTGCAAAAGATAATTTCTGGTCGATGGGTGATACTGGCCCTTGTGGTCCTTGTACTGAAATCTTTTTTGATCACGGTGAAGATGTTCCGGGTGGTCCTCCTGGCACACCAGAGGAAGATGGCGATCGTTATATCGAAATCTGGAATTTAGTATTTATGCAGTTTAACCGTCAAAGTGACGGCACTATGGAAGATTTACCTAAACCTTCAGTGGATACTGGCATGGGCTTAGAGCGTATTGCTGCGATTATGCAAGGTGTTCATTCAAACTACGAAATCGATATATTTCAAGGATTAATCAACGCAGCGGCTAAAATTATTGGTACTTCGGATATTAATAATAAATCGCTACGTGTTATTGCCGATCACATTCGTTCATGTTCGTTCTTGATTGCCGATGGTGTGATGCCATCAAATGAAGGTCGTGGTTATGTGTTAAGACGTATTATTCGAAGAGCCGTGCGTCATGGTAATAGCATGGGCGCGAAAGGGGCATTTTTCTATCGTCTATTGGACGAGTTAATTGTTCAAATGGGCGATGCATACCCAGAGCTTGAAAAGAATAAAGCCATTATTGTTAAACTGCTTAAAGCAGAAGAAGAACAATTTGCACGTACACTTGATCGCGGTTTAATGATTCTTGATGAGGCACTAAAAGCGCAAAAGGGCTCTGTTATCGATGGTGAAGTTGTCTTTAAACTCTATGATACTTATGGCTTCCCAGCAGATTTAACGGCGGATATTGCCCGTGAACGTAACCTTGAAATTGATCAGCAAGGCTTTGAAAATGCTATGGCTGAGCAGCGCAAACGAGCGCAAAGTGCGAGCAACTTTGATGTTGATTATAATGAACAAATCAAACTCGACAGTGCAACCGCATTCTTAGGTTATGAGCAAACTAACAACGATTCAATCATCAACACCTTAATTGTTGATAGTGAAGAGTGTGATGTAGCCACGCAAGATCAAAAAGCAATTGTTGTGTTAAACGAGTCTGCATTTTATGCCGAGTCTGGTGGTCAGGTAGGGGATACGGGAACCATTACAACGAAAGATGGTATTTTTAGTGTTGAAGATACTATCAAAATTGGTCAAGCCTTTGGACACCGCGGTGTGGTTGTTTCTGGAAGCATTGCAGTTAATGCGGCCGCTAAAGCTGAAATAAACGAAGGCCGTCGAAATGACATTGCATTAAATCACTCTGTCACGCATATCCTACATGCTATTTTACGACGCGAACTAGGCGATCATGTTACTCAAAAAGGTTCACTTGTAGAAGCTGACAAGCTGCGCTTTGACTTTTCACATTTTGAAGGCGTAACCAAAGATCAAATAGCCGAAGTAGAGCGTATGGTAAATGATCATATTCGCACTAACGCTCCTGTTGTTACACGGGAAATGGGCTTAGATGCGGCCAAAGAAGCTGGCGCAATGGCCTTGTTTGGTGAAAAGTATGACAGTGATGTTCGCGTTGTAAGTATGGGCGAACTATCAGTAGAGCTTTGTGGTGGTACTCATGTCACTAACACCGGTGATATTGGCTTGTTTAAGATTATGTCTGAAGCAGGTATTGCTGCCGGTGTAAGACGAATTGAAGCCGTTACAGGCAGCTACGCTGTCCAAGAAGTACAATTACAAGAGTCGAAACTTGCCGCGACAGCTAATTTATTAAAAGCCGATAGCACCAATCTAATCGATAAGGCACAAGCCCTGGTTGATAAGAATAAGCAACTAGACAAGCTGGTTAATGAACTCAAAGCACAAATTGCTAGTCAACAGGGTGCTGGCTTGATGGATAAGGTTGTTGAAATAAACGGTCATAAAGTCTTGGTTGCGCAACTTGATGGTGTTGATGCTAAAACATTGCGTGGGTCGGTTGATGAGCTTAAAAACAAACTGACTAGCGGTATTGTTGTTGCTGGTGTAACCGATGGCGACAAAGTGAGTTTAGTTGTTGGTGTAACAAAAGATTTAACCGGTAAAGTTAAAGCGGGTGAATTAGTCAATATGGTTGCTATGCAAGTTGGCGGTAAAGGCGGCGGACGACCAGATATGGCTATGGCTGGTGGGTCAGATGCAGCTGCATTGCCTGCAGCTCTAGCAAGTGTCAATGATTGGCTGGCTGAAAAGCTTTAAGCACATCGAAATCATAAAAAACGCCGATATATATCGGCGTTTTTTTATGCCCAATTATCTTTAATCTTAATACTCTCTTCATTGAAATATAATACCAATTCGATTTAATAGCTGAATACTTGTAATCGTTTATCATCCCCCACACAACATGATCAGATCATTAATGGAAATGGAATAACCATCATCATTGTAAATATGTCTTCTCGTTAACATTAATTCCTTGCTAAGTAGTTCCAACAAAATAGTCACGGACGATTAACTGACATAGGCGCGTGCTTGTCTGTGTGCTACTTGATAGTCGACGCTTGTAAGATACTTAGCGGACTTCAGATTACATTCGAGAGAGAAAGATTTACTTACAATTACCTCAGTGAGTTTCAAAGGGCTAGTCGTTATTATTTATCTGAAAATTTAAGCATTTAAATATTAGGGAATACGATGAAAAAGACAACTTTATTATTAGCTATAACGGCGTTGACTACGAGCACATCATTTATTGCTACTGCAGCATCGACATCAATACAAAAAGATGTGCAGCTTGCCATGAAAATGGAGCATAGAGATGAAGCTGATACAAAACGAGATCGCAATAGAAACCCTGCAGCAGCACTCGAGTTTTTCGGTCTTAAGAAAAATATGAAAGTGATAGAATTTGCACCTGGAAATGGCTGGTACACAAAAATTCTAGCCCCTGTGCTAAAAGACCAAGGTGAACTTCATTTAGCCTACCCGGAAAAGTGGTTAGCTGGCTTTGACACATTACTAAAAAAAGACGGTTTTCAATCAGCGAAGAAATTACCTATTGACCTTGCTTGGAACAATGAAGATCGACGATATTCTCTAGGGAAGCTTAACTTTGGGATGAAAGATGCGGATATGGTTTTAAATATTCGTGAATATCACAATTTTAACTTGGAAGATAAAAGTAAGTTAAACAAGGCCGCGTTTGATTCTTTAAAGCCAGGTGGTAAGTATGTCATTGTTGACCATACAAGGCGTCATATGGAGCAAGAAACACAAGAACTAGGCCGTAGAGAAGACCCTGTTCAGGTAATTCTAGAAGTACAAGCGGCTGGATTCGTGCTCGAAGATTCTTCTGATATGTTTTTTCGTCCTGATGACCAATTACGTTTTGAAGTAGGTCGCAAAACAGTTACCGGAAACACTGACCGTTTTAGCCTAGTATTTAAAAAACCTAAGTAAACTAGCCTTCTGAATCTGTTACGGGAGGAATTAATGTATGAGCTCCCTTAAAGATACGTATTTGCCTCATACGATCAGCTGTATTCGATAAGTTATTTATAACTTATCGAATACAGCTTACAATGCGCTAGCCAGTCTAAATATATAAACTTGTGCCGCTTATAGCGCAATCTGCATATCACTGAAATGTTCTTAGAGCGATAATAGTTAAGCTCTCCTAAATAGTGTCGGTGTAATAACAATGTTTATATTTGGTGCTGGACTAGGGAGCATTTAATAACATATCGATCTGTGTTGAAGCAGACAATATGTTAGTAGAGTAATTTAATGCGCAAGGCCTACTCTATTTAAGGAAAAACTCGCTACTAAAAACTGTAAAATTTTTACCAGTGCTATATTTAATATTGCGCTGCGCGTTAGTTACTGCGAACTGGACTTATTTCGGCAATGGTAATAAATAAAAATAAAATGATATACAACTTGATGATTAATCGCTGTTAATGTTATTAGTATAAGCAGATGAACTTTATAACAACGTGTATAGTCTACTTTTTACAGCAAGCTTGTATTTTTTTACGCTAATTGTGTGAAAAAGGAGCTGTTTACCGTTGTTTTTTAATTTTTTTTGAAATAATTCCCATGTGTTTACAATCTAGCTATATAATTGAAAGAGGTGATTTATTAATAATCACTAAAATTGTTAATCCGGGGTCAATCGGAATTCTATTACAGGAGTGATATATGTTAATTTTAACGCGCCGTGTTGGTGAAACTTTAATGGTTGGTGACGAAGTTACAGTTACCGTATTAGGTGTTAAAGGTAATCAAGTACGCATCGGTGTTAAC